>Ga0209270_1000292_pt1 | contig 123770 bp, 103 predicted proteins | sample MTBAKSrepl1MetaG_FD_187456 | JGI IMG/M metagenome (GOLD analysis project Ga0209270, IMG submission 187456) | Enrichment culture microbial communities from Arthur Kill intertidal strait, New Jersey, USA, that are MTBE-degrading - MTBE-AKS1... | ecosystem: Environmental > Aquatic > Marine >...
GTCCTGGCCGTCGAGAAGTTTATCGAGCATCTCGGCGCTGAACGCCGGGGGCTTCTTCTTCGCCATATCTGCTCCCTCCTATGGGGGGGTCAGTATGGCTCACAAACACAAAATTCCTGACAGGCTCCCCACCACTGGAACCGAATAGACAGGATTGTCTGTGTATGCCCGCCCCGGGCAGCGATGAGCCACCGGTCCGTTACACACCGCCTCTCTTCGCGTTCTTCTTCGCGCCCTTCGTGCCTTCGTGGTGAAAATTAAGCACGACTGAGAAGGGTTAAGGGATAAAGGTCAAAGGACAAAGGACAAAGGACAGTTTTCAGTTTTCAGTTTTCAGTCAGAGCATACTGACGCATCACGCACTCACGCATCACGCACTCACGCATCACGCATTCACGCATCACCCATCACCCATCACCCATCACGCACTCACTGAACACCCATCCCAACAAAATCCTGTAAATCCTGAAAAATCATGTAAATCCCGGCTATTGGGGCCGTGCCGGAGGGCGAAGATGCCCAGGCGGGACAGGGCGCCGTCTTTTGCGCGGGGCCGGGTGCTGGTATCTTTCGCTCCCATGCGCCTGAAGAAGATCAAGCTCGCCGGCTTCAAGTCCTTCGTGGACCCCACCACCGTGCACATCCCCAGCAACCTGGTGGGTGTCGTGGGCCCGAACGGCTGCGGCAAGTCCAACGTCATCGATGCGGTGCGCTGGGTGATGGGCGAGTCCTCCGCCAAGAACCTGCGCGGCGACTCGATGACCGACGTGATCTTCAACGGCTCCACCTCCCGCAAGCCGGTGGGGCAGGCCTCCATCGAGCTGGTGTTCGACAACACGGAGAACAAGCTCGGCGGCCAGTACGCCCAGTTCAATGAAATCTCCATCAAGCGCCTGGTGTCCCGCGACGGCCAGTCCAACTACTACCTGAACGGCGCCCGTTGCCGGCGGCGCGACATCACCGACATCTTCCTCGGCACCGGGCTGGGGCCGCGCAGCTACTCCATCATCGAGCAGGGCATGATCTCCCGCCTGGTGGAGGCCAAGCCGGTGGAGCTGCGGGTGTTCTTCGAGGAGGCCGCCGGCATCTCCAAGTACAAGGAGCGCCGGCGCGAGACCGAGAACCGGATGAGCCATACCCGGGACAATCTCGATCGTCTCAACGACCTGCGCGAGGAGCTCGACAAGCAGCTGCACCATCTCCAGCGCCAGGCCCGCGCCGCCGAGCGCTACAAGGAGCTCAAGCAGGAGGAGCGGCTGCTGCGCGCCCAGCTGCAGGCGCTGCGCTGGCGCAGCCTGGACCAGGCGGTGGGTGAGAGCGAACAGGCCATCCGCGCGGCCGACACCCGGCTGGAAGGTGAGATTGCGCGCCTGCGCTCCGTGGACACCGAGATGGAGAAGCTGCGCGCCGCCCATACCGAGGCCGGCGACACCCTCTCCGAGGTGCAGGGCCGCTTCTACGGCCTGGGCGCGGACATCGCCCGGGTGGAGCAGGCCATCCAGCACAACCGTGAGCGTCGCGCCGAGCTGGACAACGATCTGAAGCAGGCCGAGCGGGTCTGGCAGGATCTCCAGCATCACCTCGAAACCGATCAGCGCCGCATCGGGGAGTTCGAGGCCCGCCTGGCCGAGCTGGATCCGGCCCTGGAGGAGGCGCGCGAGGCGGAAGAGATCTCGGCCCTGCGGCTGGGCGAGGCCGAGGAGTCGATGCAGACCTGGCAGGCGGAGTGGGATGCCTTCACCGAGAGCTCATCCACCCCCTCCCAGCGCGCCCAGGTGGAGCGGACACGGATCCAGCACCTGGAACAGCGGATTCATACCTATCAGCACCGCCTCGGCCGGCTCGACCAGGAGCGCGCGGCGCTCAGCCCCGGCGACCTGGAGCTGGAGATCGCCCGCCTGGAGGCGGAGCAGGAGAAGCTGGACGAAGAGATTGAGCAGCTCCAGGCCCGCCTCTCCGAGGTGAACGGGTCCATCACCGCCCGCCGGGAGCAGAACCGCCACATCACCGCCGAGCTCGACACGGCGCGCAGCCGCCAGCAGCAGCTGCGCGGACGCCACGCTTCCCTCGAGGCCCTGCAGCAGGCGGCCCTGGGCAAGGGTTCGGGCGCCGCCACGGAGTGGCTGCACAAGCAGGGTCTGGAGGGGCGCCAGCGCCTGGCCGAGGGGCTCCGGGTCAGCGAGGGTTGGGAGCCGGCCGTGGAAACGGTCCTGGGCCACAACCTGCAGGCGGTCTGCGTGGACGGGCTGGCAGCGGTGGCCGATGCCCTGGAAAGCCTGGGCAAGGGACGGCTCACCTTTTTCGACACGGCCATGTCCGCCGCGGGTTCCGGCACGGCACGGGCCGGCGCGGTGCCGCTGGCGAGCCTGGTGCGCGCCCCCTGGCCCCTGGAGTCGCTCCTGGACGGTGTCCATGCGGTGGAGGATCTGGCCGCCGCCCTGGCCCTGCATGGCGAGCTCGGCCCGCGGGAATCGGTGATTACCCGCGACGGTATCTGGCTGGGGCGGGGCTGGCTGCGGGTCAGCCGCGAGCAGGACGAGCAGGCCGGCGTCCTGGCCCGCGAGCAGGAACTGGAGCGGCTGGAGGCGGAGCTCGACCGGGTCTCCGAGCTGACCGCGGAGCTGGCCGAGTCCCTGGAGCAGGGCCGCGAGACGCTGCGCGGGCTGGAGGAGCAGCGTGACACATTGCAGCATGACGCGACCCAGCTCAGCCGTCGCCATGCCGACCTGCGCGCCCAGCTGAGTGGCCGCCAGGCGCGGCTGGAGCAGTTCCGCTCGCGGCTCGAGCGCATCGAGTCGGAGATCGGCGAGGGGCGCGATCACATTGCCCAGAGCGAGCGCGAGGTGAACGAGGCCCGCGGCGCCCTGGAGGCGGCGCTGGAGGCGATGGCGGAGCACGAGGCCCGGCGCGAGGCCCAGGTGACCCGGCGCGATGCGTTGCGGGCCCAGTTGCAGGAGGCGCGTCAGCGCGCCGCCGGCGACCGCGACAAGGTGCACCAGCTGGCGCTGGAGACCCGCTCCCTGCATACCCAGGTGGATTCCACCCGCCGCGGGCTGGAGCGCATGGAAGCGCAGCTGGAAGGGCTGGCGGAACGGCGCGAGGCGCTGCTGCGCCAGCTCACCGAGTGCGAGTCGCCCATAACCGAACTGAACCGGGAGCTGGAGCAGCTGTTGGACAGGCGCCTGGAGGTGGAGAAGGAGCTCAGCGCGGCGCGGGCGGGGCTGGAAGGCATCGAGCACCAGCTGCGCGAACTGGAGTCCTCCCGTGGCGGCGCCGATCAGCGGGTGGCCGAGGTGCGCGCGGAGCTGGAACAGGCGCGCATGCGCTGGCAGGAGCTGAAGGTGCGTCGCCAGACCCTGGAGGAGCAGGTGATCCAGGGCGGCTTCGAGGTCCAGCCCCTGCTGGAGGAGCTGCCGGAAACGGCCGCGGAGGCCGAGTGGGAGCAGTCCCTGGAGCAGGTGAACAGCCGGATCCAGCGCCTGGGGCCCATCAACCTGGCCGCCATCGACGAGTACAAGGTCCAGTCGGAGCGCAAGACCTACCTCGATTCGCAGCACGCGGATCTGACCGAGGCGCTCGAGACCCTGGAAAACGCCATTCGCAGGATTGACCGCGAGACCCGCACCCGCTTCCGGGAGACCTTCGACAAGGTCAACGACGGACTCAAGCAGATGTTCCCGCGCCTGTTCGGCGGGGGGCACGCCTACCTGGAGCTGACCGGGGAGGACGTGCTCGACGCGGGCGTGTCCATCATGGCCAGGCCGCCGGGCAAGCGCAACAGCACCATCCACCTGCTCTCCGGCGGCGAGAAGGCGCTGACCGCCGTTGCGCTGGTATTTTCCATCTTCGAGCTCAACCCGGCGCCCTTCTGCATGCTCGACGAGGTGGACGCACCGCTGGACGACGCCAACGTGGGGCGTTTCTGCACCATGGTCAAGGAGATGTCGGAGCGGGTACAGTTCGTATTCATCACCCACAACAAGACCACCATGGAGATGGCCCAGCACCTCTCCGGGGTCACGATGCAGGAGCCGGGCGTTTCACGCCTGGTTTCGGTGGACGTGCAGGAAGCGGTCGCCCTGGTCGCCTCCTGAGCCGCGACCGCCATGACGGCCGGCCTCCGGCCGGCATATCAAGGGGCATAACCGGATTCGGGAGCTTGAGAGTCCATGGAACTCGGTTTACGGCTGATACTCATCACTATCGGCATCCTCGTCATTCTCGGTGTCGTCTGGGATTACCAGCGCCGCCGTTCCCGGGAGCGCGACGCGGAGCGCCGCGGCTGGTGGCCGGCACGCTCCGCCGCACGCCGGGAGGACGGCCCGGAGGTGGACGAGGAGGTGGCGGAGCTCGCCGGCCTGGTGGAGGTGGAGGACGATCGCCTCACCGACATGGACTGGGTCGGCGAGGTCAAGGTGTTCGGGGGCGAGCGGACATCCCGGTCCGGTAGCGGGAGCGTCCCGGACGTTGCCGATACCGGTGAGTCCGGAAGTTCCACTCCGGAATCGCCGCCGTCGACCCGCCCCGCCGCCGCGCCGGTCTCCGAGCCGGAGCCGCGCCCCGCGCCGAAGCCGCGCCCGCAAGCGGCCACGGAGCCGCCGGCGCAGAAACACCGGGAGCCCCCCCGCGAGGCGCCCCCCGCGGAGATGCCCGAAGAGGTCTTCGCCCTCCACGTCATGGCCCCGCGTGACGCGCCTTTCGCGGGCCCGGACCTGCTGGTCGCGTTCGAAGCCGCGGGACTGCGCTGGGGCGAGATGGAGATCTACCATCACCCCGGCCGGGACGGTTCCGGGCGCCTCTACAGCCTGGCCAACATGGTCAAGCCCGGGACCTTCGATCCGCGCCACATGGGGGATTTTACCTCGCCGGGTCTGGCCCTGTTCATGGGGCTGCCGGGACCGGCGGACCCCATGGCCGCCTTCGATGCCATGCTGGCTGGCGCCCGCGGACTGGCGGTACGGCTCGATGGCGAGGTGCGCGACGATCGGCGCAATGTCCTGACCCAGCAGACCATCCAGAGCTACCGCGACCGGATCGCCGAGTTCGAACGCACCCACATGATGATGTCCTCCAGGTCCTGATGCCGGAGGACGGGCTCTCCGTCCCCGGCCGGCGAATATCCATCAATGTCCGCACCGAATACCGCCGCTGAACGCGCCCGCGAGCTCGCCCGCGAGCTCGACTACCACAACTATCGCTACTACGTCCTCGACCAGCCGGTCATCTCCGACGCCGAGTACGACCGGCTGCTGCGGGAGCTGCAACAGCTGGAGGAGCGGTACCCGGAGCTGGCCGGCCCCGATTCTCCCACCCGGCGGGTGGGGGCGCCGCCGCGCAAGGAGTTCGGCGAGGTGCGCCACAGCGTGCCGATGCTCTCCCTCGACAACGCCTTCGACGAGGAGGAGCTGGCCGCCTTCGACCGGCGGGTGCGTGAGCGGCTCGGTGTCGGGACGGTGACCTACCTGGCCGAGCCGAAGCTCGACGGAGCCTCGGTCAGCCTGCGCTATGAGGAGGGCACGCTGGTCAGCGCGGGCACCCGCGGCGATGGGACCACCGGCGAGGCGATTACCGAGAACGTTCGCACCATCCGCACGGTGCCGCTGAGGCTGCAGGGCGAGGGGTGGCCCGCGGTGGTGGAGGTGCGCGGCGAGGTGGTCATCCGCAGCGCCGATTTCGAGCGCCTCAACGCCGAGCGCCTCGACCGCGGCGAGAGCGTCTTCGCCAACCCCCGCAACGCCGCCGCCGGCAGCCTGCGCCAGCTCGACTCCAAGGTGACCGCCGGTCGGCCGCTCACCTTCTTCCCGTGGGGGCTGGGCGAGTGTTCCGGGGCGGTGGCCGACAGTCAGTGGGTGCTGCTTGAGCGGCTCAGGGCGTGGGGCTTCCTGATCAGCGCGGAGCTGCGCCGGGTGGAAGGCGCTGATGGGTGCCTGGCCTACTACCGCGAGCTGGGCGAGCGCCGGGCCGCGTTGCCCTACGAGATCGACGGGGTGGTCTACAAGGTGGACGACTTCGCCGCCCGCGAGCGACTGGGATTCACCTCCCGGGCGCCGCGCTGGGCCGTGGCCCACAAGTTCCCGGCCCACGAGGAGACCACGAGGGTCCTCGGTATCGATGCCTCCGTGGGCCGCACCGGCGTCATTACGCCGGTGGCAAACCTGGCGCCGGTGCAGGTGGGCGGCGTCACCGTCAGCCGCGCCACCCTCCACAACCAGGACGAGGTGGAGCGCAAGGACGTGCGCGAGGGCGACACGGTCATCGTGCGCCGGGCCGGCGATGTCATTCCCGAGGTGGTGGGGGTGGTGAAGGAGAAGCGCCCGAAGGGTACGACGCCCTGGATGATGCCCGACGCCTGCCCGGTGTGCGGCTCCGAAGTGCTGCGGCTCGAGAACGAGGCGGCCCACCGTTGCATGGGGGGGCTGTTCTGCGCCGCCCAGCGCACGGGCGCCATCCTCCACTTCGCCTCCCGGCATGCGCTCGACATCGACGGCCTGGGCGAGAAACTGGTGGCCCAGCTGGTGGAGCGGGAGCTGGTGCAGACAGTGGCCGATCTCTTCTCCCTGACGCGGGAGCAGCTCATGGGGCTGGAACGGATGGGGGAGAAGTCGGCGGACAACCTGCTGGCGGCGCTGGAGCGCTCCCGCGACACCACCCTGCCGCGGTTCCTCTACGCGCTCGGCATCAGCCAGGTGGGGGAGGTGACCGCCGCCCAGCTGGCCGCCCACTACGGCGAGCTGGCGCCCCTGATGGCGGCCGACGAGGAGGCCTTGCAGACCGTGCCGGACGTGGGTCCGGTGGTGGCCCGAAGCATCAGCCACTTCTTCCGTCAGCCCCACAACCGCGAGGTGATCGAACGGCTCATCGACGCCGGCGTCCACTGGCCCCCGGTGGAGGTGACCCGCGCTGAAACCCCGCTGGAGGGCAACACCTACGTCATCACCGGCACGCTGGGGTCCATGACCCGCGACGAGGCCAAGCAGGCCCTGCAGGCCCTGGGCGCCAAGGTCAGCGGCAGCGTCTCGAAGAAGACCACCGCCGTGGTGGTCGGCGCCGACCCGGGTTCCAAGTACGACAAGGCCCGCGATCTGGGCGTCGAGATCCTCGACGAGGCGGCCCTGCTCAGGCTGGTGGGGAAGGACTGAATAGACAGGATTTACAGGATGTACAGGATTAAAAACAAAAACCTGTTAACCGCAGATTACGTTGATTTGCGCAGATTATCTGGAGGCGGGGGTGACATGCGGTGGAAACCCGGACTCCTGCGAATGGGATGTGTCTATCCTTGTAGGATGTTGGCTCCAGTCCTTCGACAGCCGGACGGCCGCTCCAGTCCTTACCCTAATCAGCGTCAATCAGCGTAATCTGCGGTTTATTGCATTACGCCTCTAATCCTGTGATTCCTGTCCGTTCCGACGCATCCGGGCCCGGCCCGGATGTGTGCGGGGGCTCAGTGGTCCTCGGGGAGGGTCTGCAGGTAGGCGAGGATGTCCACCAGGAGTTCCTCGTCCAGCACCTCCAGCGCCGGCATCGGTTCGTCGGGATGGCCGTTGCGGATCTTGTGCAGCGCCTCCCAGGGGTTCTCCCGGGCCAGGCGTCCCAGCGGAATGGTGGTCATGATGGCGTGACCGTCGCGGCCGTGGCAGGTGGCGCAGATGGTGCCGTAGTAGTCGGCGGCGCGTGCCGCGTCACCCCGCGCCCGCCGGCTCGCGCGGTCGATGGCCGTGTCCATGTCGGCCTGACCGAGACTGACGAAGTGGGCCAGGTCGACGAGATCCCCGTACTTCAGCACCGCTCCGTAGCGGTGGGTCGCGTCCCTCAGGACCGCGACAATGGCTTCCGGCTCGGCGCCGGCGAAATCCCGGATGCCCTTGATGCCGGTGGCATGGGGACCGCTGCCGTAACTGCCGTCGCGTCCCCGGTAGTCCCAGCCGTGACACTCCTTGCAGCGCCAGGTGCGGGGTGCGTCCTCCCCATAGACGGCATCGGGAGGATAGGCGGGGTGGGGCACGGGAGGCGGTAGGGCCCGCACCTCCATCTGCCAGTTGTCGTAGAGCCGCCCGCCCCGCGCGATGGAGGCGGCCAGGTTCCGGCCCGGCAGGGTCTGCAGGTAGGCGAGCATGCCGGCGGCGGTTGCGGGCCCGAGCACCCGCAGGGGCGGCATGTCGCCCCCCGGGTGGCCGTTGAGAATCATGTGCAGGGCCTCGCGCGGACGCTCTCGCGTCACCTCGCCCAGGGCGGGCACGTCGCGCACCTCTCTGCCGTCCTGTCCGTGGCAGCCGGCGCAGATGGTGGCGAAGCTGTCCTCATAGGGAGCCGGACTGGCCAGTGAACGGCCCGTGGCGGGTTCGATGAAGGCATCCATCTCCACCTGGCCGGTGCTGACGAACTGGCCCAGGTCGAGCAGTTCGTCGGGGCGCAGAATGTCCCCGTAGCCATGGTCCGCCGCCGTGAGGATGGCGATGACCGCCGCCGGATCGGCGCCCCGGAAGCGCTCGATCCCGGGCATCCCGGCGGCACCCCGGTAGTCCCAGCCATGGCAGGTGGCGCAGCGCCAGGATGCCGCGGCGCCGGCGCCGGTGACGGTCTCCGCCAGCAGGGGATGCGGCTCCCGGGGTGGCGGCAGGTGCAGCTCGCGATACCAGTTGTCATAGAGACGGCCGCCCCGGACCATGGCATCCTCCCCGGCCACGGCGGCCGGGCCGGCCGACAGGGCGCCTGTCACGACCGCTGCCAGCGCCAGGGTCATGAATCGCACGTTCATCCCTGCCTCCCTCACGATGATGGTCCCGGTTCAGTCGTCCCGCGGCGGCAGCCGGTGGGTCAGTCCGCGGTGGCAGTCGATACAGGTCTTGCCCTCCTGGATGGCCTCGGGATGGCGCTGCTGGGCCCGTGGCCGCTGATCCTTGAACTGCATGGTGTCGTAGGCGTGGCAGTTTCGGCACTCGCGGGAGTCGGTGGCGCGCATGCTGGCCCACACCCGTTCGGCCAGCTCCGCGCGGTGCGCCTCGAACTTCTCGGGGGTGGCGATGGTGCCGATGAGCTTGTGGTAAATCTCGCGGCTGGCCTTGATCTTGCGCACCACCTTGGCTCCCCATTCACTGGGTACATGGCAGTCCGAGCAGATGGCGCGTACCCCGGAGGGATTCTTGTAATGGGTCGATTCGATGTACTCCTGGTAGACGGTCTGTTCCATCTCATGGCAGGAGATGCAGAATCCAAGCGTGTTCGTCTTCTCCATGGCCCAGTTGAAACCGCCCCAGAACAGGATGCCGAACACCGTGCCGGCGATGAACAGCAGCGCAACCGGGTGGCGCGCCGATGGCCGCCAGAGCGCGCGCCAGAGGCGTCCGAGCCGGGACCGATTGCCCTCAGACCCCGTCATCAGGTTTCTCCTTCTTCAATACCCGGACGGCGCCCGCCCCGCGAAGTGGGGCTCGCGGGGCGGGCCTGGTGTACTGCTTCACTCTGTCAGCGCGGCAGGGTCTGCAGGTGGGCGACGATGTCGGCGGTGATCTGGTGATCGAGGGCGCGCAGCGCCGGCATGGCCTCGCCGGGCTGACCGTTGAGGACCTTCGACATCATCTCCGGGCCGTTGGAGGCGACACTGCCGAGGGGGTCGGCGTCGGCGACCTTCTTGCCATCCACGCCGTGGCAGCCGGCACAGATGGTGTCGAAGTAGACCTTGCCCTGGGCGGCATCGCCCTTGGACTTGAGCGAGGGGTAATCGACGTACTGGCGCATGTCGACCTGGCCGTTGGCAATGAAGTTGGCGAGATCCATCACATCGGCATCGGTCAGCATGGCGGGCGTGTAGCCGTGGGTCTGGTCACGGATGATCGCCGCGATGGCGGCCGGATCCTTGCCGGCGTAGCCCTGCACCCCGGTAATGCCGGTGGCATGCTTGCCTTCGCTGTAGGCGCCGTCCTTGCCCTGGAGATCCCAGCCGTGGCACTCCTTGCAGCGCCAGGTGGCATCCCCCTTGTAGTTCTCACCGGGATAGGCCGGATGGGTATCAGTCGGCTTCTCGGCCTCGTTCACGGCCCACCACTTGTCGTACAGGCGGCCGCCACGGGCGATTGATGCCTCGTCGGCCATCGCCATGGCCATGGTTCCCGCCAGAAGCCCGACGATGGCGAGGAGGGAGACGGAGATTCTCAATACGGGTACCGAAAAAAGAGCCTGGTTCAGTTTCATGGGTCACTCCTCTCTGGCATTGCTGTCTATTTATAGTTTTAGATTATTTATTAATATTCACATGTTCACACAGAGAGTTGCATTACCTTCTGTATGATTGTCTGAAACTAGCAGGGCCGGTGGCCGCAGGCAAATCGGCTGTTGACGCCAGACTCCCGCCAGGCGTCGAATCGCGGCTGTTTCCGCCGGATACGTACCCGGAAACCAGGGCGCGCCGGTTGATTCCAGTCTGGCTGGAGAAGATGGACGGACGGGGTTGTCGGACTACAGGCGAAAAGCCTGTTTAACCGCAGATTACGCTGATTGACGCTGATTAGGGTAAGGACTGGAACGGCCGCCTGCCTGTCCAGGGACTGGAGCCAACAGCCTACCAGGCTAGACACTTCCCATTCGCAGAAGTCCAGGCTCCCACCGCACGTCAGTTCCGCCTCCAGATAATCTGCGTAAATCAACGTAATCTGCGGTTAAACAGGTCTTTTTTAATCCTGTGCATCCTGTAAATCCTGTCTATTCAACTGCAGGCCCCGAGGCGAGGCGGTGGGCCCAGCGGGTGGTTTCGGGAAGGCGGTAGCGGGGGGTGCAGTCGAGCACCAGGCGGATGCTGGTCTCCAGGCTGACGCGGTGGCCGGGGGAGATGTAGAGGGGCTTGACGCCGCGGCGGGTGCGCAGCACGGCGCCGATGATCTCGTCGCCGTCCCGCAGCGGCGTCCAGTCGCCCTTTTCGTTGCCGGGTTCGGCGTGGGCGCCCACCAGGCGGCTCTTGGCCACCCCGATGGCGGGCAGGTCCGTGAGCAGCCCGAGGTGGCAGGCGATGCCGAAGCGGCGCGGGTGGGCGATGCCCTGACCGTCGCACAACAGCAGGTCGGGGGTGGTCCGGATCCGCTCCAGGGCATCGAGCACGGCCGGAATCTCCCGGAAGGAGAGCAGGCCCGGGACATAGGGAAAGGCGGTGGGGCGCCGGGCGATGGCGTGATCCACCAGTTCGAGCCCCGGGTAGCCGAGCACCGCGACGGCGGCGCGGGTGATAGTGTTGCCCGCCTCGAACCCCACGTCCACACCCGCCACGTGGCGCAGGGGGCCGAGGTGATCCTCCAGCACGATTTCGCCCCGCAGCCGCTGCTGCAGCGCAATGGCCTCGCGCGGGCTGAGATCCCAGGCATGCGGGGAGTGGATGTGCATGCCGGCATGGTCGTCCAGGTCGGCAGGGTGATCAAGGGATGAACGACGCTCCATGGTCCGTTGTCGTATGATTCAGGGGCAGGCTGCAATTGGACGAAAATAACGAACCAGGAGTGATGCCATGAAGGCTTATGTACGCAATCTGCTGTTTATTCTCGGTCTGCTGGCTTTCAGTACGGTTTCCTTCGCGGCCGAAGAGGCGGCGGAGGACACCTACGATCAGGATTCGGTCCTGCAGGCGGCCGAGGAGTTCTTCGGCGAGGCCTCCTCGGGCCTGGCGAACATCATCGAGAAGGTGTTCAAGGAGCAGGGCCGGCCCAACGGTTTCATCAAGGGCGAGGAGGCCAGCGGCGCCATCGGCGTCGGGCTGCGCTACGGCAACGGCACCCTCACCCTCAAGAACGGCGGTTCGCGCAAGGTCTACTGGCAGGGCCCGTCCATCGGTTGGGATCTCGGCGCCAACGCCTCCAAGTCCTTCACCCTGGTCTATCACATGAAATCCACCGACCAGATCTTCCAGCGCTTCCCGGGCGTCGAGGGCACCCTCTACTACGTGGGCGGCTTCGGGGTGAACTACCAGCAGTCCGGTGACGTCATCCTCGCCCCCATCCGCGCCGGCGTCGGCCTGCGCGCGGGCGCCAACGTGGGCTACCTCCACTACACCCGCAAGAAGTCCTGGGTGCCGTTCTGATTATTGTTGCTTGAATAGACAGGATTTCAGGATTTACGGGATGAAAAAAGCATGGTTAAACAGGTTTTTTGCTTTTAATCCTGTTCATCCTGTCTATTGAAAATCATTTCATCCCCGTTTGAGGAGGACGTAGACGGCGCCGGTGCCGCCGTCCACGGGGCGGGCGGTGCAGAAGGCCAGCACCTCGTCGCGCTGGCGCAGCCAGTGGTTGAGCTTGGCCTTGAGCACCGGCTGGCGGTTGCGGGAGCCGCGTCCCTTGCCGTGGATGACGCGCACGCAGCGGATGGCGTGGATGCGGCACTCGCGCAGGAACTCGGCCAGGGCCGCGCGGGCCACCGCGGCGGTCATCCCGTGCAGGTCGAGTTCGGCCTCCACCGGGATCTGACCCCGGCGCAGCCGGCGCAGGATGCTGTGCTGCAGGCCCGGGCGCCAGTGGAGCAGTTCCTCGCCGGTCTCCAGCTCCGCCGGATCGTGATTGTCCGAGAGCATGTCCACCAGCACCTGGGCCTCGTCGCGCTGGCGCTGCAGCGCGGCCGGGGGCGGGGCGGGCGGACGCAGCGGCACCTTGTCCTGGGGCAGCGGGCACACGTCTCCCACCACCTCCTGGAACAGGTGGACATCCTCCGGTCTGACGCTTCTCTTCTTCCTGCTCATGGGTCCGAATCGGCGTTCTGGCCGCGCCCCTCGCCGCGAATGGGGACAGTCCGGCTGAAACATGGCTTTACTGTCGGGATGGTTAGTATCATACGCAGCCGGCACGGGGTAACCCAGTGCACCGGCCACCTGTCCGACCTTTGACCGATCCGGGAACGAATTGATGCATCGAGAGGCCGTTGAACACCTGCACACCGTGCTCGATTTCATCCGCTGGGGGGCGAGCCGCTTCAACGCGGCGGGGCTGACCCTCGGCCACGGCACCGACAGCGCCTGGGACGAGGCGGTGGCGCTGGTGCTGCACGCCCTGCACCTGCCCCCGGACGCCGACCCACGCATCATGGGCGCGCGCCTGACCCCCTCGGAGCGCGTCCAGGTGGCGGAGCTGCTCCGGCGCCGGGTCGAGGAGCGCATTCCCGGCCCCTATCTCACCCATGAGGCCTGGTTCGCGGGGCTGCCGTTCTACGTGGACGAGCGGGTGCTGGTGCCGCGCTCCCCCATCGCCGAGCTTATCGGCAACGGTTTCGAGCCCTGGATCGATGCCGACCGGGTGGATCGCATCCTGGATCTCTGCACCGGTAGCGGCTGTATCGCCATCGCCTGCGCCCTGGCCTTTCCCGACGCCCAGGTGGATGCCGTGGACATCTCCCCCGAGGCGCTGGAGGTGGCGGCCATCAACGTGGAGCGCCACGGCCTGGAGGAGAGCGTGGAACTGATTCGCTCCGATCTGTTCGAAGGGGTGAAGGGGCGGCACTACGACCTGATTGTCAGCAATCCTCCCTACGTGGATGCGGAGGACATGGCGGGGCTGCCCCCGGAATTCCGCCATGAGCCGCAGCTGGGCCTGGCCGCGGGGGCGGATGGCCTGGACGTGGTGGTGCGCATCCTGGCGCAGGCTTCAGACTACCTCGCGGCGGATGGTATTATCGTGGTCGAGGTGGGCAACAGCGAGGCGGCCCTGGCCGCACGCTTCCCCCAGGTGCCGTTTCTCTGGCTCGACTTCGAGCACGGCGGCCAGGGGGTCTTCCTGCTCACCGCCGAACAGCTCAGGCGGCACCGTTCCGCTTTCACCGCGGCGTGAACAGGGTTACGCAGCAACGCCGCAGCCGCAGCAGGAGATCCGCATGCATCGAGCCAAGACCGCCGAGGAGTACGTGGAGCTGATCCGCCAGGCCCTGATCGAGGTGGAGGAACTGCGCGCCTCCTTCGAGTGGGACCTGGACGACATGTCCCGGATCCCCGGCTTCCTGGACCCCCTGGAGCAGACCCTGGCCGGCCTGCTGAAGAAGATGGAGGCCGGCACCTACATCTGGGCCGACGGCGATCTGCCGTTCATGCCGCTGGTGCGCCGGAACAGCACCAGGATCCCCTTCGCCGACCTGCTCGACACCATCAACGAGACCCACCTCAAGGGGCTCGACGTGGAGCAGGCAGGGAGCTGAGGCCGCGCACGCCCGCACAAGCCGACACACGACCCATACACCGCCGCCCGGGCGGACGACGAGGCATCGGGCCTCGGGAGCAGAATCATGGAACAGACCATCGTCTTCGACCAGGACCTGATCCGGAAATACGACAAGTCCGGTCCCCGCTACACCTCCTATCCGACGGCGGTGCAGTTCCACGACGGCTTCGATGCCGCCCGCTACCGCGAGGTGGCCGAGGCCACCAACCGCGAGGCCGAGCCCCGGCCCCTGTCGCTCTACTTCCACATTCCGTTCTGCGACACGGTCTGCTTCTACTGCGCCTGTAACAAGGTGGTGACCAAGGACCGCGCCAAGGCCCAGCCCTACCTCGATCGCCTGCACCGGGAAATCGAGCTGCAGGGGGCGCTGTTCGACCGCTCCCGGCCCGTGGACCAGCTGCACTGGGGCGGCGGCACGCCCACTTTCATCGCCCACGACCAGATGCGCGAGCTGATGCGGGTCACCGGCGAGCACTTCACCCTGCGTGATGACGACACCGGCGAGTACTCCATCGAGATCGACCCGCGCGAGGCCACCGCTGAGACCATCGCGCTGCTGCGGGACATCGGTTTCAACCGCATGAGCCTCGGGGTGCAGGACTTCGAGCAGCAGGTGCAGAAGGCGGTCAACCGCATCCAGTCGGAGGCCGAGACCTTCATGGTGCTGGAGGAGGCCCGCCGCCGGGGCTTCAAGTCCATCAGCATCGATCTCATCTACGGCCTGCCGTTCCAGACCGTGGAGAGCTTCGGCCGCACCCTGGAGAAGATCATCGACGTGGCCCCGGACCGGCTGTCGGTGTTCAACTACGCCCACCTGCCGGAGATGTTCATGCCCCAGCGGCGCATCAACGCCGGGGAGCTGCCCTCGCCGGCGGAGAAGCTGGACATCCTCCAGCACACCATCGAGCGACTGACCCAGGCCGGCTACGTCTACATCGGGATGGACCACTTCGCCCGTCCCGACGATGAGCTGGCGGTGGCCCAGCGCGACGGCACCCTGTACCGCAACTTCCAGGGCTACTCCACCCACGCCGAGTGCGATCTCGTCGGCCTCGGCGCCACCTCCATCGGCATGGTGGGCAACACCTACGGCCAGAATCTCAAGGGGCTGGAGGAGTACTACGCCGCGCTGGACGCCGGCAACCTGGCCGTGTTCCGCGGCGTGGAGCTGAACGCCGACGATCTGCTCCGCCGCGATATCATCACCCGCCTCATCTGCCACTTCCAGCTGCGCTTCGCCGACGTGGAGTCACGCCACGGCATCCGTTTCGCCGACTACTTCGCCGCCGAGCTGAAGGAGCTGGAGAACCTGGAGTCCGACGGCCTGGTGCGCCTGGCCGCCGATGGCATCACCGTGCAGCCCGCCGGCCGGCTCCTGATCCGCAACATCTGCATGACCTTCGATCGCTACCTGCGCGAGCAGAAGCAGCGGCGCTTCTCCAAGGTGATCTGAACGACGCCGGAAACGGTCCAGGGATCAGGGATAAGGGATAAAATCGCCGCGAGGGCGCGCCTCCCACAAGGGTGGTCCAGCCCTGGCGGCCGGGGCGGGGCCCGTGGGAGGTCCGACAGACCGTAGGTGCAGATTCATCTGCACAGGGGCGCCGGGGTTCGGCGCTGTGCCCGGCGGGATGTTCCGAACCCGGGAATTCCTGGCGCTCTTCGCGCCTTGGCGGTGAACGCAGGCTCTCTCTCTACCGCCGCGGCAAATCAGGGCGATTCGGTGAGGAGTGCCGCGGCGCTTTCCCGCAGGGCATCGTGGCTTCCGGCTGCGGCAGGGGCGAGCAGACTCTGGCCGAAGACGTAGGCGTAGAAGAGGTAGGCCCTGGTCCGGGCCTCCGCGGTCCCGTATCCCAGTTCCCCGAACAGGCCGCTCACCACGGCGAGGCGTTCGGCATCGACCGCCGCGACCATCGCCGCGGCATCCGCATCCCGCCGGGCCCACTCGCGCACGGCCATCTCGATGGCCATGCCGCGGGGGTTTCCCCGCCCCTCGTAGCGGGACAGCAGGCCGAGAAGGCGCTCCCGGGGCGTCTCCGCCCCGTTCCCGGCGTGGCGGTGGATGGCATCCATGCGTCCCTCCCGCCAGCGCTCCAGCAGTTCGGCCAGAAGGGAGGGGCGGTCGCGGAAGTGCCAGTAGAAGCTGCCCTTGGTCAGCCCCAGCCGCCTGGCCAGCGTCTCCACCCGCAGTCCATCCACGCCAACCTCGGCGAGGGTGTCGAGGGCGGCTTCCAGCCAGGCTTCGCGGCCCCGCGGGGCGCGGGTCTCGGAGGGTGTCCGGGTCATGGCCGTACGGTAGCGTATTGACGGGGTCCGGCGCAAAACATACGCTTCCGTATGGATGGTTCGCACGGAGATCTCCAATGACGGGATTCACACCTTCCGATCCCGCCTACCGGCAGCGGGTGGAGCGGAGTTTTGAGCGCCAGGCTTTCATGGACACCCTGGGTGCGCGTCTGGCGGAGGTGGCGCCCGGGTTCTGCGAGATCCAGCTCGACTATCAGCCGGCCCTCGGACAGCAGCACGGTTTTCTGCACGGCGGCGTGGTGGGGACCCTGGCCGACACCGCCGCCGGCTATGCCGCCTATTCACTGATGCCGGCGGACAGTTCGGTGCTCACGGTGGAGTACAAGCTGAACCTCCTCTCGCCCGCCCGGGGCGAGCGGTTCGCCGCCCGCGGCCGGGTTGAACGGGCCGGGCGCAACCTGAGCGTGGTGCGGGCCGAGGTGACGGCTCTTGCGGAGGCCGGGGAGAAGACCGTGGCGGTGATGCTGGCCACCATGATGTGCCTGCACGGCCGTTCCGATGCGCCCGGGTAGTGCAGAAAGAGGCTGGGAAGTTCTCCGAATCCCGCTACAATAACGCCCCATGTCAGGAAATACATACGGAAAGCTGTTTACCGTCACCACCTTCGGCGAGAGCCATGGCCCCGCGCTGGGCGCCATCGTGGACGGCTGCCCGCCGGGGCTGGAGCTCAGCGAGACGGATCTGCAGCGGGATCTCGATCGCCGCCGGCCCGGCACCTCGCGCCATACCACCCAGCGCCGGGAGGCGGACCAGGTGCGTATCCTCTCCGGGGTTTTCGAAGGGCGCACCACCGGCACGCCCATCGGGCTGCTGATCGAGAACACCGACCAGCGCTCCAAGGACTACGGCACCATCATGGACCGTTTCCGCCCGGGCCATGCCGATTACACCTACCAGCAGAAATACGGGCTGCGCGACTATCGCGGCGGCGGGCGCTCCTCGGCCCGCGAGACCGCCATGCGGGTGGCCGCCGGCGGCATCGCCAAGAAGTACCTGTGGGACTGCTGCGGCATCCAGATCCGCGGCTACCTGGCCCAGCTGGGGCCGATTCCCCTGGCGCTGCGCGACTGGGACGCGGTGGAGACCAATCCCTTCTTCTGCCCGGACCCGGAGCGGGTCCCGGAGCTGGAGGCCTACATGGACGCCCTGCGCAAGGAGGGCAACTCCATCGGCGCCCGGGTGAACGTGGTGGCCACCGGCGTGCCGCCGGGACTGGGAGAGCCCATCTTCGATCGCCTGGACGCCGATCTCGCCCACGCGCTGATGTCCATCAACGCGGTCAAGGGGGTGGAGATTGGCGCCGGATTCGCGTGTGTGGAGCAGAAGGGGACCGAGCACCGCGACGAGATGACGCCGCAGGGGTTCCTGAGCAACCATGCCGGCGGCGTGCTCGGCGGCATCTCCTCCGGCCAGGACATCGTCGCCTCCCTCGCCCTGAAGCCCACCTCGAGCCTGCGCCTGCCCGGGCGCAGCGTGAATCGGGGAGGGGAGCCCGTCGAGGTGGTCACCGAGGGGCGCCACGATCCCTGCGTCGGCATCCGCGCCACCCCCATCGCCGAGGCGATGATGGCCATCGTGCTGATGGATCACCTGCTGCGCCACCGCGGCCAGAATGCCGACGTGCGCAGCGCCACCCCGGTGATTCCCGGCAGCGTCCGGGAATGAATGGATAAGGGACAAGGGACAAGGGACAAGGGACAAGGGACAAGGGATATAGGTGAAGGGTGAAGGGCGGAACCGGCGGCCCTTTCCCGCGCCGGCCCCAGCGCGTCGATTTTCACCGCCTGGTCCTCCTTTTACCCTTATCCTTTAACCTTTCTCCATGACCATAAACCCTTATCCCTGATTTCCTATCCATCAGTCATGCCCTACTGGCGCCTGTCCGGCTTCTATCTCTTCTACTTCGCCGCGCTGGGTGCGCTGCTGCCTTACTGGAGCCTCTACCTGAAGGGGGAGGGGTTCGGCGCGCAGGCCATCGGCGAGCTGATGGCGATCCTGATGGCCACCAAGATCATCGCCCCCAACCTCTGGGGCTGGCTCGCCGATCGCAGCGGCCGGCGCATGGCGGTGGTGCGGCTGGGCTCCCTGGCCGCGCTGGTGACTTTTACCGGCGTCTTCCTCGGCAGCGGCTACGGCTGGCTGGCGCTGGTGATGGCCCTGTTCAGCTTCTTCTGGAACGCGGTGCTGCCCCAGTTCGAGGCCACCACCCTGAGCTATCTGGGCCGCGAGGTGCACCGCTATGCCACCGTGCGCCTGTGGGGCTCCATCGGCTTCATCCTCACCGTGGCCGGCGTCGGCCTGGTGCTCGACCGGTTCGGCACGGGGATATTGCCGTGGGTGCTGCTGACAGTATTCGGCGGTATCTGGCTCTCCAGCCTCTCGGTGCCCGAGCACAACGGTTCGCCGCACCCCCATGAGTACGTTCCGCTACGCCGCGTGCTGGCCCGTCCCGAGGTGATGATCTTCCTCGCGGCCTGTTTCCTGATGCAGGCGAGCCATGGACCCTACTACACCTTCTACACCCTCTACATGGAGGACCACGGCTACAGCCGGGGCCTCATCGGCCAGCTCTGGGCCCTGGGTGTGGTGGCCGAGATCAGCCTGTTCCTGTTGGTGCCGAGATTCCTGCCCCGGCTCGGCGCGCCGCGGGTGCTGCTGGCGAGCCTGGCGCTGGCGGCCCTGCGCTGGGCCATCATCGGCACCCAGCCCGAACACCTCGGCATCATGCTCTTCGCCCAGCTGCTGCACGCGGCCAGTTTCGGCAGCTTCCATGCCGCGGCCATGCACCTGGTGCACCGCTTTTTCGTGGGGCGGCACCAGGGGCGCGGACAGGCCCTCTACAGTTCGCTCTCCTTCGGTGCCGGCGGCGCGGTGGGAAGCCTGGCCAGCGGCTACCTGTGGGAGAGCGCCGGGGGCGGCAACACCTACCTTGTCGCCGCCGCGGTGGCCGGGGTGGCCGCGGTCGCGGTGGGGGTGGGGCTGCGCGGGACGACCGGGGAGCGCTGAGCATCCGCCGGTCTCCGCGTCCCGGCAGTGATGCCGGGGAAGGCTGGCCATGCAGGCCGGCCGGAGTAGAATGAGGCAGTAAACTATTGCACCAGGACCCTGGCAGCGGAAAGGCTGAAACGCGATGCAGACCATTGAGTTCGTCCGGCCCGGGCTGGCCGCCGAGCGCCGGCACTGGTACCGGATTGCAGCCTGGCTGGCGGGGATTACCATCGGCTACAACATCGTCGAGGGGCTGGTTTCCGTCTATTTCGGTTTCGCCGACGAGACCCTGGCCCTGGTCGGCTTCGGGGTGGACTCCTACGTGGAGGTCATCTCGGGCCTCGGCATCTGGCACATGATCCGCCGCCTGCGCACCCATGGCGACGGCGATCCCGATCCCTTCGAGCGCCAGGCCCTGCGGGTGACGGGAACCGCCTTCTACCTCCTGGCCGCCGGCCTGGTGGCCACCGGGGCGGTCAACCTCTACCAGGGCAACGCGCCGGTCACCACCTTCTGGGGCGTGGTCATCTCCCTGGTCTCCATCACCGGCATGTGGCTGCTCATCCACTACAAGATGAAGGCGGGACGGGCGCTGGGTTCCGATGCCATCCTGGCCGACGCCGCCTGCTCCCGGGCCTGTCTCCAGTTCTCCCTGGTGCTGCTGGCCGCCAGCGCCGGCTACGCCCTCACCGGCATCGGCGGTATCGACTCGGCGGGTGCCCTGATCATCGCCCTGCTGGCCGTACGGGAGGGGCGGGAGGCGTTCGCCAAGAGCCGTGGCAAGTCCGTCTGCGGCTGTAACAGCTGCGGCTGATCCATCCCCGCAGGGGCAGCGGATCGTCGGGCGCATCCCCTGAATCCTCTCCCCATACACCAGGCACCGGCAGTGAACGGAAAGTTTGCCGTGTCTACGGTGAAATACCTGAGTAATGTACTATGCTATCTCCCTGCGGCACCGAATAACACAACCATGACCTGCCGAGGAGAATGACCATGCTCAGAAAGTTCACCGGCCTGCTGGCGGCCTTGTTGCTTGCCAGCCCCCTGGCCCTCGCGGCGACTCCCGCGCCCGAAGGGGCGGGTGTCTATTTCATCGAACCCGCCGACGGGGCGGAGGTGACCAGCCCGGTCACGGTCAAGTTCGGGCTCAAGGGAATGGGCGTGGCCCCGGCCGGGGTGGATAAGGCCGCCACCGGGCACCATCACCTCATCATCGACGCGGATCCTCCGCCCGCCGGGCAGCCCGTGCCCTCGAGCGACCACTACCGCCACTTCGGCGGCGGCCAGACCGAGGTGAGCCTGGACCTGGCCCCCGGCACCCACACCTTGCAGCTCATCATGGGGGACATGGCCCACATCCCCCACGATCCGCCGGTAATGTCGGAGCGGATCACCATCACGGTGAAGTGAGGCCCCGTATCGTGGCAGGGAAGGGGCGGCACCTCCTTCCCCTGTCCACGGCAGGTACCGCCTCTCAGGGCGGCGCAGTACACTAGGGTATGATCCGCAGCTGATCACGCTGACGGAGATACCCCCATGCTCATCACCATTCCCCGGGTGCTCACACCGGAGGAGATCCGCTCCATCCGCGCGGCGCTGGACGGCGCCCCCTTCGTGGACGGGAAGCTCACCGCCGGCTTCGCTGCCGGCCGGGTGAAGCGGAACCTGGAACTGGAGCGGGAATCGGAGCTGCGGGCGCACCTGGCGCAGCAGGTCATGGGCCGCCTGCTCGGCAACGAGCTCTTCCAGGCCGCGGCGCTGCCCTACCGGGCCTCCACCCCCATCTTCGCCCGCTATGTGCCGGGTATGTTCTACGGCGACCACGTGGACGACCCGGTGATGGGCACCTTCGGCCAGCTCTACCGCTCCGATGTCTCCCTGACCGTCTTTCTCAACGACCCGGACGCCTACGAGGGTGGGGAACTGGTCATCCGCACGCCCTTCGGCGACCAGCGGGTGAAGCTGCCGGCCGGGGACGTGGTGGTCTATCCCTCCTCGAGCATCCACCGGGTGGCCGAGGTGACCCGGGGCGAACGGCTGGTGATGATCACCTGGCTGCAGAGCATGGTGCGCGATCCCGCCCGCCGCGAGCTGCTCTGGGAGCTCTCCCGCGCCCGCGAAACCCTGCTGCGGGAAGCCCCCCAGGCGGACCATACCGGCCAGGTGGACCGCAGCTACGTCAACCTCCTGCGCATGTGGAGCGAGGTATAGCCCGCCTCCCTTCCCGGCACTCCGCTCCGTCCCATCCCCGGGTCCTGCGCTGCGGCGCTGGAAGCGGATCCCCGGTGTTTCGCACAGAGGTGCGCCCTGCCTGCCCGGGGGCGACAATCCCGACAAACCTTCCCTTTGGCAGAACAAGAACAAGGAGGTCCGAATGAGAAGTTCGCTCGTTTCGCTGTTCCTGCTGGCGCTGCTCTCCAACGGCGCCGCACTGGCGTCCCCGCCGCCGCTCGCGGACAAGGTCGTCGAGCACCTGGAGTTCATGGGCTACGATGTCTCCGTGGACGAGGAGGTCATCAGGGCGATCCATTCGCAGAACCTGAATCTCGTGATCCAGGATTTCAGGGGCGGAATGCTCGCCATTGCCTACTTCGGTGGCAGCGACTACGGCAAGACGCACAGGATCGAGTGGATGGAACTGGTGAATCGCCTCAACATGGAGGCCGCCGCCGCGCGCTACTACATCGACGACGATGGTGATCTCGCTATCGAGGGATACTACCCCGGGGAGTACAGCAAGAAGTCCTTCAGCGCCTTCCTGGACGCCTTCAACCTGGAGAGTTCCAACCTCTCCGAGGTGGCTGACGAGTTCGAGAGGTACGTGGAGTGAGCGGTACCCGGCCTCCCGGTATGAGCGAGGGCCGGCCGCTCACTCCAGCCGCCGCGCCCGCCCCCAGGGCCCGGCGGCGCTTCCATCCACACGCTCTTCCAGCAGCCCGATCATCGCCCGCGCGGCGTTGGAGAGCGTCCGCCCCCTGTGGCGCACCACGCCCAGGCGCCGCGACATGGGCACCAGCGGGTGGCTCACCAGTTCCGGCCCCGCCATGGTTTCCGGCAGCACGCTCCAGCCCAGTCCCACGCTCACCATCATCTTGATGGTTTCCAGGTAGTTGGTGGTGAAGTTGGTGTGCACCTGGAGACCGGCGGCGGCGAGACCCCGATCCACCAGCGCCCGGGTGTAGGTGCCGGAGTCGGTGAGGATGGCCGGATACGTCTCCAGCCGGCGGGGGTTCCAGGGGCCGGCCGCGAGGGGGTGGTCGCGACTGATCGCCACCACCATGGCGTCCTCCCACACCGGAATCATCTCCAGCGGCAATCCCTCGTCAGTGTCCGGCAGGGTGACGATGCCGAGTTCCAGCGCCCCCTCCGCCACTGCCTCGATGACGGACTCCGAGGCCATGAAGCGCAGGTCCAGCCGGACCTCCGGGTGGCGGCCGCTGAAGGCGCGCAGCACCGGCGGCAGACGGTGGAGGCCGATGTGGTGGGAGGTGCCGAGCAGCAGCGGCCCTGCCACCCGTCCGCTCAGGCTCTGCAGCTCCCGCTCGCAGTCGGCCAACTCCTCCAGCACCCGCCGGGCCCGGGGCAGCAGCGCCCGCCCCGCCTCGGTGAGGCTCACCACCCGCCCGACACGGTCGAACAGCCGCACGTCCAGGGTCGACTCCAGCCCCGCGATGCGCTTGCTCACCGCCGGCTGGGTCAGGTGCAGCGCCTCCGCCGCCCGCGAGAACGACTCCGCCCGCGCCACCGCCAGAAACGCCTCCAGCGCCGCTGTATCCATGGTCCGTGCCCCTGCGAAAGGTTCTGCTGAAGTCAGAAGAAGCTTTGTCTACCGCAGATTGGCGTTGATTTCCGCTGATTGTCATGTTCGGCGTCCAGGTCGAAATCGCTCGTGCACGCCGCAGGCCGGCCAGGTTACCGGAGTCCCGGCGTGTGGCCGGCGCCGCGAGGGCTGTCGACTGGCTGATTGGAACTCCAGAGGGTTGCCGCCAGGCGACTGCGGGGCTCACGGCACAGGAAAATCAATGTAAATCAACGCCAATCTGCGGTTAAATATTCCTAAGAAGAATCTATACCATGAATAATATGAATTTGATTCATGGATTGCCAGTGTCTAAGCTGGGCACCTGTGATTCGAACCGATGTTGCGTTGCGAGGACCGCCCATGGCTGGCAAGACGCTCTATGACAAACTCTGGGACGCGCACCTGGTGCGCATGGACGAGGACGGCACCGGTCTCATCTACATCGACCGGCAACTGCTGCACGAGGTGACCTCACCCCAGGCCTTCGAGGGGCTGCGGCTCGCCGGGCGCAAGCCGTGGCGGAAGCAGGCCAACCTGGCGGTGCCCGACCACAATGTTCCCACCCGGGATCTCGACCAGGGCATCACCGACCCCGTCTCCCGCCTGCAGGTGGAGACCCTGGACAGCAATTGCCGGGAGTTCGACATCACCGAGTTTCCCATGGGTGATGTGCGCCAGGGCATCGTGCACATCATCGGGCCCGAGCAGGGTGCCACCCTGCCGGGGATGACGGTGGTCTGCGGGGATTCCCACACGGCCACCCACGGGGCCTTCGGCGCACTGGCCTTCGGCATCGGCACCTCCGAGGTGGAACATGTGCTCGCCACCCAGTGCCTGGTGCAGAAGAAGAGCAGGAACATGCTGGTGCGGGTGGACGGTGAGCTGCCTCCCGGCGTCACCGCCAAGGACCTCATTCTGGCCATCATCGGCAGGATCGGGACCGCCGGCGGGACCGGCTACGCCATCGAGTTCGGCGGCGAGGCGATCCGGAGCCTCTCCATGGAGGGCCGCATGACGGTCTGCAACATGGCCATCGAGGCGGGCGCCCGGGCCGGCATGGTGGCGCCGGACGAGAAGACCTTCGCCTACGTCGAGGGCCGGCCGTTCGCTCCCCGGGCCGAGCAGTGGGAGCAGGCGGTGGCGGCCTGGCGGGAGCTGCGCAGCGACGGCGACGCCGTATTCGACCGGGTGGTGGTGCTCGATGCCGCGGCCATTACGCCGCAGGTCACCTGGGGAACCTCGCCGGAGATGGTGCTGCCGGTGGACGCCAGCGTCCCGGACCCGGAGGCCGAAGCCGACCCGGTGAGACGCGAGGGCATCCGCCGCGCCCTGGCCTACATGGGGCTGGAGGCGAACATGCCCATCAGCGGGATCCGCCCGGACAAGGTGTTCATCGGCTCCTGCACCAACGGCCGCATCGAGGATCTGCGCGCCGCCGCGGCGGTGGTCAAGGGCCGCAAGGTGGCCGGGTCCATCAAGCTGGCCATGGTGGTGCCGGGATCCGGGCTGGTGAAGCGGCAGGCGGAGTCCGAGGGGCTGGACCGGATCTTCACCGAGGCCGGCTTCGAGTGGCGCGAGCCCGGCTGTTCCATGTGCCTGGCCATGAACGCCGATCGGCTGGAGCCGGGCGAGCGCTGCGCCTCCACCTCGAACCGCAACTTCGAGGGCCGGCAGGGGCAGGGCGGCCGTACCCACCTGGTGAGCCCGGCCATGGCCGCGGCCGCGGCCATAGCCGGCCATTTCGTCGACGTGCGGGAATTCTGATTCGAACGCGAAGACGTAAAGTCACAAGGACACCAGGAATCTCGTGCGATCAGGTCGCAAGGATTTACCCGGCGATCCTGGCGTCTTCGCGTACTGGCGATGGATTTGTGAGGTATCCAGATGAAACCCTTCGAGAAATTCAACGGTCTGGTGGCGCCGCTCGATCGCGCCAACGTGGACACCGACGCCATCATTCCGAAGCAGTTCCTGAAGTCCATTCAGCGCACCGGCTTCGGTCCCAACCTGTTCGACGAGTGGCGCTACCTGGATCACGGCGAGCCGGGCATGGACTGCAGCCAGCGGCCCCTCAATCCTGACTTCGTCCTCAACCAGCCCCGCTACCAGGGCGCGCGCATCCTCCTGGCCCGCGACAACTTCGGCTGCGGCTCCAGCCGCGAGCACGCGCCCTGGGCGCTGGAGGACTACGGCTTCCGGGTCATCATCGCCCCGAGCTTCGCCGACATCTTCTTCAACAACTGCTTCAAGAACGGGATTCTGCCCATCGTGCTGGATGCCGCCACGGTGGAGCGGCTGTTCCGGGAGGTGGAGGCGGAGCCCGGCTACCGCCTGGCGGTGGATCTCGAGGCGCAGACCCTGACCACCCCGGCGGGCGAGGTGATTCCCTTCGATGTGGATCCCTTCCGCAGGCACTGCCTGCTCAACGGCCTGGACGACATCGGCCTCACCCTCCAGCACGTGGACGAAATCCATGCCTTCGAGGTCGCTCACCAGAGGCGCTTCCCGTGGCTGTTCGGGTAGAGCAGTGATTGATCGCAAAGACGCGAAGGCGCAAAGAACAGAAAGTCAGTAACAGCTTTATGAAATGCGCATAATCTATTGTCTTTCAATGGTATTAACCTTGGCGTCTTCGTGACTTGGCGTCTTGACGTTAAAACCAGAATTCAGAGGTTCCAGGAATGACGAAGAAAGTACTGCTGCTTCCGGGTGACGGCATCGGCATCGAAATCGTGGCCGAGGCCGTGAAGGTCCTGCAGGCCCTGCGGAACGACTACGGCCTGGCGGTGGAGACCGAGACCGCCCTGGTGGGCGGCGCGGCAATCGACGCCACCGGCGGGCCCCTGCCGGAGGAGACCCTGCAGCTGGCGCGGGAGGCCGACGCGGTGCTGCTCGGGGCCGTGGGCGGCCCCAAGTGGGAGCCGCTGGACATATCCATCCGCCCGGAGAAGGGGCTGCTCGGCCTGCGTGCGGGGCTCGGCCTGTTCGCCAACCTGCGCCCGGCGCTGCTCTATCCCCAGCTGGCCAGCGCCTCCACGCTGCGGCCGGAGGTGGTGGCGGGCCTGGACATCATGATCGTCCGCGAGCTGACCGGCGGCATCTACTTCGGCCAGCCGCGCGGCATCCGCACCCTGGACAACGGCGAGCGCCAGGGCTTCAACACCCTGGTCTACAGCGAATCCGAGGTGGAGCGCATCGGCCGCGCGGCGTTCGAGATCGCCATGAAGCGCAACCGTCGCGTCACCTCCGTGGACAAGGCCAACGTGCTGGAGTGCACCGAGCTGTGGCGGGAGGTGATGATCCGCGTGGGCCGGGACTACCCCGAGGTGGAGCTGAACCACATGTACGTGGACAACGCCGCCATGCAGCTGGTCCGTGCGCCCAAGCAGTTCGACGTCATGGTCACCACCAACATGTTTGGTGATATCCTCTCCGACGAGGCCTCCATGCTGACAGGATCCATCGGCATGCTGCCATCGGCCTCGCTGGACGCCGACGGCAAGGGCATGTACGAGCCCATCCACGGCTCGGCGCCGGATATCGCCGGACAGGGCATCGCGAACCCGCTGGCGACCATCCTGTCGGTGGCGATGATGCTGCGCTACTCCCTCGGCGAGGAGGCACTGGCGGCGCGTATCGAGCGGGCCGTCAGCCGGGTGCTGGACCAGGGGCTGCGCACCGCCGACATTCATACCGAGGGGACCACCCGGGTCGGTACCGCCCCCATGGGTGATGCCGTGGTGGCGGCCCTGGCGGACTGATACCATTCCCTGTGGGGGGTGCGGTCTGGAAGAGCCGGTGCCGTGCACCCCAGCCGGGCGGCGAGGCGGCCGTGTATCTGGAATATTGTCCTGAAATCGAGGTTCTGAAATGAAGCGCGTAGGTTTGGTCGGTTGGCGAGGAATGGTTGGCTCCGTACTCATGCAGCGCATGCTGGCGGAGAAGGATTTCGACCTGATCGATCCGGTCTTCTTCACCACCTCCCAGGCCGGAGCGGCCGGGCCCGACATCGGCAAGGAGGTTTCGCCGCTGAAGGACGCCCGGAACGTGGACGAGCTCAAGGCGATGGAGGTGATCATCTCCTGCCAGGGCGGCGACTTCACCAGCGAGGTGTATCCGAAGCTGCGGGCCGCGGGCTGGGACGGTCACTGGATCGATGCCGCCTCCACCCTGCGCATGGCCGACAGCAGCGTCATCGTGCTCGACCCGGTGAACCTGGACGTCATCCGCGACGCCATCGGCCGCGGCGTGAAGGAGTTCATCGGCGGGAACTGCACCGTGAGCCTGATGCTGATGGCCATGGGCGGGCTGTTCCAGAACGGGCTGGTTGAGTGGGTCAGCGCGATGACCTACCAGGCGGCCTCCGGCGCCGGCGCGCAGAACATGCGCGAGCTGCTGCAGCAGATGGGTTCCATCCGTGACGCGGCCCGGCCGCTGCTGGATGATCCCGCCTCGGCGATCCTGGACATCGACCGCGTGGTGGCCGAGCACATTCGCTCCGCCGACTATCCCGTCGACCAGTGGGGCGTGCCCCTGGCCGGCTCGCTGATTCCCTACATCGACAAGCAGCTGGACAGCGGCCAGAGCCGCGAGGAGTGGAAGGGCTTCGCCGAGACCAACAAGATTCTCGGCCGCGGCGGCAACCCGATTCCCATCGACGGCATCTGCGTGCGGGTGGGCGCCATGCGCTGCCACAGCCAGGCGCTGACGGTGAAGCTGACCCGCGATGTGCCCCTGGACGAGGTGCAGGCGATGCTGGCCGCGGCCAACGACTGGGTGAAGGTGGTGCCCAACGACCGCGAGGTGACCATGCGCGAGCTGACCCCCGCGGCGGTGACCGGCACCCTGACCGTTCCGGTCGGCCGGCTGCGCAAGATGAACCTCGGCCCCCACTATCTGAGCGCCTTCACCGTGGGCGACCAGCTGCTCTGGGGCGCCGCCGAGCCGCTGCGGCGCACGCTGCGGATCCTGCTGGAGGCCTGAGGTTCAAACCTCTGAATCAGGCATCCTGTCGTCACCACGAGCCCACGGCAGCGGGAAACCGCCGCCGTGGGCTCGTCGTTTGGAGCCAGGTAGATGAGTGGACGTGTTGATATCGCCGTGGTGGGTGCCGGTTCCTCCGCGGGCGGGAGCCTGCTCGAGCTGCTCGAGTCGCGGGACTTTCCCTTCGGGGAGGTCCATGCGCTGGATATCGGCGAGGCGGTCGGGACGCGGGTGGAGTTCCGCAATGGCTACCTTTCGGTCAAGGCGCTCGACGGTTTCGACTTCGAGACCGTCCAGCTGGCCTTTTTCCTTACCGATGCCGGCACCGCCTACGAACATGCGCCCCGGGCCGCGGCCGCCGGTTGCGTTGTCGTCGACAGCAGCCCCGCCTTCCGGCTCGACGAGACGGTGCCGCTGGTGATCCCGGAGGTCAATCCCGAGGCCGTGGCCGGCTTCCGGGAACGGGGTATCCTGTCCAGCCCCGCGGACACCACGGTGATGATGCTGCTGGCGCTCGAGCCGCTGCAGCACGCGGTCGGCATCGACCGGGTGGACATAACGCTACTGCACGCGGTGGCGGGACCGGACCGACGGGGCGCGGAGGAGTTGGCGGGGCAGACCGCGCGGCTGCTCAACGGCATGGCGGTGGACACGGAGGTATTCCCCCGCCAGATCGCGTTCAACCTCCTGCCCCAGGTGGGTGCCTTCATGGACAACGGCTACACGCGGGGCGAGATGGAGCTGGTTTGGGAGGCGCGCAGGATCCTGGGGGATCCCGAGCTTCCCATCAATCCCACCCTGATCCAGGCCCCGGTCTTCTTCGGCCATGCCGCGGTCCTGTGCGTCCATACCCGCGAGCCCATCGACGCGGAAAGCGCCCGGGAACTGCTGGCCTCGGCGCCCGGCCTGGAGGTGATCGACGAGCGTGAACCGGGAGGATATCCGACCCCGGTGACCGAGGCCGCCGGCAGCGATTCGGTGTACCTTGGACGCATCCGCGCCGATCTCGACCTGCCGCGGGCGCTGAACCTGTGGGTGGTTGCCGACAACATGCGCCGCTGCACGGCGCTGAACTGTCTGCGAATCGGTGAGATCCTGCTTGATGAAATGCTGCTAAATTAATAGGCATCGGGTTGCCGGTGCCGGAATTTTCCTTAAATGCCGCAACAGCCTGATGTTCCGCAACCAAAGCGTGATGCATGTACAGGAAGGAAGGGTGCGCAACTGATAAAAATCATGTGATTGTGGTGTACTGCGCTTCCGTCCGGCATCTTCCGCAACCCGCGGGCATATCGTCGGCCGAGACGCAGTTGACTGCTTCTGCGCAATAAAATAAGCAACCGGAACGGATGCGGATAGGGAGGGAATGATGGCGCGGAAAATTGCCCTGGTACTGGCCCTGATGGTTCTGCCACTGGCCTTGCAGGTTCAGGCGCTTGGTCTCGGCAACATAAAGGTCCGCTCCGGCCTCAATCAGCCGCTGGTGGCAGAAATCGCGCTGCTTTCGCCCAGGGGAGTGGCCCCCGAGGACATCCGGGTCGGACTGGCGAAGGCCGAGGATTTCACCCGCGCGGGGATCGAGCGTCCCATCGCATTGACGGCGCTGGATTTCAAGCTCGATCGCAAGTCCGACGGCACCCTCTTCATCCGGGTGACGAGCCGCCAGTCCATCCGTGAGCCGTTCCTCAATTTTCTGGTGGAGCTGAGCTGGCCCAGCGGCAGACTGCTTCGCGAGTACACCGTCCTGCTCGATCCGCCCACTTTCAGCGGTGCGCGTGCGCCGGCCCCGCGGACTGCTGCGGCTGCCCCCGCCGCCTACAGCGGTGACACCTACCGGGTCAGTCGCGGCGACACCCTCTGGAGTATTGCCCAGCGTACCCGTCCCGGCGCATCCGTATCGCCGCAACAGATGATGGTGGCGCTGCAACGGGGCAATCCCGATGCCTTCATCAACGGCAACATGAACAACCTCATGGCCGGGCAGGTGCTGCGGATCCCGGACCGGCAGGCGATCGGGGCGCTGAGCGACGCCGAGGCCCGCCGCGAGGTGCAGCGGCAATACAAGGAGTGGCGCCAGGCGCGCACCGCTCCGCCCGCGCCGGCACCCGAGCCGGAGGAACGGGCCGAGGCCGAACCGCCGGCCACGGTGGAGACCGCGCCGGAAGCGGAGGCCGCACCGTCGGCGCCCACCGAAGCACAGCCGGAAGAGACACTCCCCGCCACCGAGCAGGCACTTCCCGAGCAGGCGGCGCCCGAGGCGGCGGAGCCCATGCCGGTGACGCCCGAAGCCGGGGACGCAGCGGCCCCTTCCAGCACGCCTGAGCAGTCGCAGCCGATCAGCGGGGAAGGTGAGCTGAAGCTGCTGGCGCCGGAGGATACGGCGGCAACGGGGCAGGCGGGCGAGGCCCCGGTGGCCGAACCCGGACAGACCGTCACTCCCGCACCGGCGGAAGCGCTCGACAGCGTCCGCCAGGAACTGGCGCTGACCACCGAGAGCGTGGATACCCTGCAGCGTGAGAATACACAGCTGCAGGAGCGGTTCGCGGAGCTCGAATCCCAGGTGGACTCCCTGCAGAAGCTCATCGAACTGAAGGATGCGGAACTGGCGGGCCTGCAGCAGGAACTCGATCAACAGCAGGCGGTCGCAGTGGAGGCCGGGGAGGAACAGACCGATCTCCTCGGGCGCCTGCTGCGCGATCCCGTCAACTTGGCCGTGCTGGCCGCCGCCGTCCTGCTCCTGCTGCTGATTGTCTGGATGATGACGCGCCGGCGCAGCGTGGGCCAGCCCGTCGAACCGGCTGCCGCCCGGGCCCCTGCGGGTTCACCCGAGGCCGCGGCCGCGGCCGCGGCCACCAGTGCCGCCCTGACGGGAGTGGCGGCTGCGGAGGAGGTGGATCTGTCCGGGCCGGAGGCGGCCGGATTGCCGCCGCGACCAGCCGGCAGCGATCCCGTTGCCGAGGCGGATGTCTATATCGCCTATGGCCGCTTCTCCCAGGCCGAGGAACTGCTGCAGTCACTGCTGGAGACGAACCCCAACGACGCCAATGCCCGTCTGAAGCTCCTTGAGGTCTATTACGCCACCCGGGATCGCGACGCTTTCGAGGCGGAGGCCGCGGAGCTCTTCGAGCAGGTCACGGAAGCGGATCCGATGTGGCTGAAGGCGGCCGAGATGGGTCGTGAGCTCTGCCCCGGGGTGCCCATGTTCGCCCTGCGCCAGCCGTCCGGTCCCGTGCCCCCGGCCGGGCCGGCGGAAACCGGCTTGACCGAAGCCGGCGCGGCTCCGGAGGGGGCCGATCTCGCCCTGGAGGAGGAGGCCGGCGGCACCTGGCACGAGAAGATCACGCCGGAGGGGGAGGAAAGTGAAGCGCCCTTTGCCGTCCCGGGACTGGATGTGGAGCCCGAACCGTCTCGGCAGCGCGCCGATGAGACCGGTGTCAACTTCGACCTGGATTTCCTCCGCGAGGATGCGACCGGCGCAGAGCCGGGCGAATCACGTGCCGCCGAGCAGATGCCCGCGATTGATTTCGACATCGACGAGCTGGAGCGCGAGGCGCGGAAGTCGGTTTCCACCGAACCCTCCGGACCGGATGATGAGCTCTCGGGGCTGGAGCTGGACCTGGGCCTCGACAGCGGACGCGAAGCGGTGGAAGAGGCCTTCGAGCCCCACCCGGTCATCGAGACCGAGCCGGAGAATCCGACGCTCGCCGCCAGCGCCGATCTGAGCAGCGGCGAACTCCGGTTCGAAGAGGAGGGCGAAGCGGAGGCGGGTGAACTCGACCTGCTTCCCGACGTGGACGAAGTCTCCACCAAGCTCGACCTGGCCCGTGCCTATATCGACATGGGCGACGAGGAAGGTGCCCGGGAGATCCTGGAGGAGGTACTGGGCGAGGGCAACGAGAGCCAGCAGCAGGAAGCCCGCGTCCTGCTCGACCAGCTGACCCAGTAATCGTGCGACGGATGGATGGCAGGGTGACGTGAGGATCGCGCTCGGGATCGAGTACGACGGGAGCGATTTCCACGGCTGGCAGACCCAGGACGGGGTGCCCTCGGTCCAGGAGGCGCTGGAACAGGCGCTCTCCAATGTGGCCGACCACCCGGTGCGGGTGGTGGTCGCGGGCCGCACGGACACGGGGGTGCACGCCCTCAGTCAGGTGGCGCATTTCGACACCCATGCCCGGCGCGACATGCGCGGCTGGGTATTCGGCTCGAACAGCCAGCTGCCCCGGGGTGTGGCCGTACTCTGGGCCCAGCCGGTGGACGAGGCGTTTCATGCCCGTTTCAGCGCCCGGGCCCGCCGCTACCGCTATGTCATCCTCAACCGCCCCAGCCGGCCGGGCCTTCTGCACAACCGGGTGACATGGGAGTGCCGCCCCCTCGACGAGGCGCGGATGCAGGCCGCTGCCGCCCATCTGCTGGGCGAGCATGACTTCAGCGCCTATCGGGCGCTGGGGTGCCAGGCCAAGAGTCCGGTACGCACGCTCCACCGCCTCGAGGTGCGGCGGCAGGGTGAATTCATCACCATCGATGCCGAGGCCAACGGCTTTCTCCACCACATGGTCCGCAATATCGCCGGCGTCCTGATCGCCGTCGGCTGCGGCAAGGCCGAGCCGGACTGGGCCCGCGAAGTGCTGGAGGGTCGGGACCGGACCCTCGGCGGGGTCACCGCCCCACCCGGTGGACTCTACTTCGTCGCCGTCCGCTACCCGGAGCCCTACCGGTTTCCCGAGCCACCTGGCAGTGCAGGGATACTGGGTTACGGATGAAGGATAAAGGAGATGGCTCGTCCGCAGAATCTGTGGGCGGATGCTCCACTCATAACGAGCGCCAAGCGCATGATACGCATGGACAATAGTGGCGGCGAGGCACATTTTTCGGGTTGTGTTATTCCGGGACGAAATCTTTTTGGATCTCGCCAAGACGCCAAGAACGCCAGGGGAAGTCGAGTACCAAGGTCTCAAATTCGACGAGGCACTCATAATGCAGGGAATCACTCCCATCGTTAATCGGCTGAAAGAGAATTGTTGATTCCTTGGCGTTCTTGGCGTCTTGGCGAGAGGAAACTTCTTCTCTCTGCACCCACGAATTCTGCCGACGAGCCAAGGAGATAATGGTGGGGTTCCCTGTCTCCTGTCTCCTGTCTCCGGTCCCCCGTTCCCCGTTCCCCATTCCCCGGGAAAGTTAAACCCTCCCTCCATTTCTGTTAAATTATCCCATTCTGCAACTTACTCTCGCTGGAGGGCCGGCCGCGCGATCATGGGGCGCACCCGAATCAAGATCTGCGGCATCACCCGGGTGGATGATGCCCGCAAGGCGGTGCGCCTCGGCGCTGATGCCATCGGCCTGGTCTTCCATCCGCCCAGTCCACGCCACGTGAGTCTGCCCCAGGCCCGGGAGATCAGGGCCGTGGTGCCGGCCTTCGTGACGGTGGTGGGCCTGTTTGTCGATGCCGAACCGGAACGGGTGCGGGAGGCGGTTGCAGCCGTTCCACTGGACCTGCTGCAGTTTCACGGTGCAGAGCCACCCGAGTACTGCCGATCCCAGGGCCGGCCCTACATGAAGGCGGTGCGGATGCGGGAGGGTGTTGACCTGCACTCGGAGTGCGCCCGTTACGGTGATGCCGCGGCGCTGCTGGTGGATACCTACCGCCCCGGTGTGGCCGGCGGTACCGGCGAGACATTCGACTGGTCGCGCATTCCGCACGGCCTGGGATTGCCGCTGGTGCTGGCCGGGGGGCTCGACCCCGGCAATGTGGACGCGGCGGTGCGGCAGGTCCGTCCCTACGCGGTTGACGTGAGCGGTGGGGTGGAAGCCGCCAAGGGCATCAAGGATCCGGCCAAAATGCAGGCATTCATACGAGGTGTGTACCGTGCCGACACAGAATGAACCCGCGCGAGCCATGAACTGGAGCGCATACCCCGATGCCAGCGGCCATTTCGGCCCCTACGGCGGGATATTCGTCTCCGAGACACTGATGGAGCCGCTGTCCGAACTGACCGCGGCCTACGGGAAGTACCTGCAGGATCCCGATTTCCTGGCGGAGCTGGACGCGGATTTGGCCCACTACGTGGGCCGTCCCTCGCCGCTCTACCACGCCGAGCGCTGGAGCAGGAACCTGGGCGGGGCCCAGGTCTACCTCAAGCGCGAGGATCTCAACCACACCGGTGCCCACAAGGTGAACAACACCATCGGCCAGGCCCTGCTGGCGAAGCGGATGGGCAAGACCCGCATCATCGCGGAAACCGGCGCGGGGCAGCACGGCGTGGCGACCGCCACCGTGGCGGCCCGGCTGGGGCTCGAGTGCGTGGTCTACATGGGCGCCGACGACATCAAGCGCCAGTCGCCCAACGTCTACCGCATGCGGCTGCTGGGAGCCCGGGTGGTGGCCGTGCACTCGGGCTCGCGCACCCTCAAGGATGCGCTGAACGAGGCCATGCGCGACTGGGTCACCAACGTGGACAACACCTTCTACATCATCGGCACGGTGGCGGGCCCCCATCCCTACCCGGCGATGGTGCGCGATTTCCAGTCGGTCATCGGCCGCGAGGCCCGTGCCCAGGCCCAGGCGATGACCGGGCGGCTGCCCGATGCCCTGGTGGCCTGCGTGGGCGGGGGATCCAATGCCATCGGGCTGTTCCATCCCTTCCTGGAGGATGCGGAGGTGGCCATGTACGGCGTGGAGGCGGCCGGCGACGGCATCGAGACCGGCCGCCACTCGGCCCCCCTCTGTGCCGGACGCCCCGGGGTGTTGCACGGCAACCGCACCTACCTCATGGAGGACGGCGACGGCCAGATCACCGAGACCCACTCCATCTCCGCGGGACTCGACTATCCCGGCGTGGGGCCGGAGCATGCCTGGCTGAAGGACGCCGGCCGGGTGAACTACGTCTCCGTGACCGACACCGAGGCGCTGGAGGCGTTCCATGCGCTGACCCGGACCGAGGGCATCATTCCGGCCCTCGAATCCAGCCATGCACTGGCCTACGCCATGAAGCTCGCGCCCACGCTGGACCGGGAGCAGAGCATCGTCATAAATCTCTCCGGGCGTGGCGACAAGGACATCAACACCATCGCCACCATCGAGGGCATCCATATCTGAATCCGGCCCCACGATCACCAGGAACCAGCGAACACATGAGCAGAATCGGCAAGCGATTCGAGACCTTGCGGACGCAGGGCCGCAAGGCACTGATCCCCTACATCACCGCCGGCGATCCGGAACCGTCCGTGACCGTGCCGCTGATGCACGCACTGGTGGAGGCGGGCGCGGACATCCTCGAGCTGGGCGTGCCCTTCTCCGATCCCATGGCCGACGGCCCCGCCATCCAGGCCGCCTGCGAGCGGGCTCTCAAGCACCACGTGAGCCTGCACGATGTGCTGGACATGGTGCGCGTGTTCCGGGAGCGGGACAGGGAGACTCCCGTCGTACTGATGGGGTATCTCAATCCCATCGAGGCGATGGGGTACGCCGCTTTTGCGGAGTCGGCCGCCGCCGCCGGCGTGGATGGCGTGCTGACCGTGGACCTGCCGCCCGAAGAGGCGGGGGATCTGGTGCAGAGGCTCCGCAATCATGAGCTCGATCCCATCTTCCTGGTTGCGCCCACCACGACCGATGCGCGCATGGATCGCATCTGCTCGGCCGCCAGCGGCTTCATCTACTACGTTTCCCTGAAGGGCGTGACCGGCTCCAGGACCCTGGATGTCGGTTCGGTGTCCGCCATGCTGGAGCGGCTCCGCAACCATACCGACCTGCCCATCGGCGTGGGCTTCGGCATCCGTGATGCCGAGTCGGCCGCCGCCGTGGCCCGGGTATCCGACGCCGTGGTGGTGGGCTCGGTCCTGGTCAACAAGCTGGGCGAGCTGGCCGCGGAGGCCGATCGCATCAGCGCGGAGGTGCCGGCGCTGCTGCGGCCCCTGCGCCAGGCCATGGATCACTGCACTGAGTGAATTCACTGGACCACGAAGGACACGAAGCATACGAAGGAAAATCGGTCATATCCCGTTGGACACATTCTTCGTGTCCTTCGTGGTTTAAAACATTCTTTCCCGCAGGCGTTGCGCGGGAGTCCGGGTTGGGGTGAGGTGTCATGAGCTGGTTCGAGAAACTGTTGCCGTCGAAGATCCGCACCGAGGCGGGGAGCAAGAAGAAGGCCGTGCCCGAGGGGCTGTGGTCCAAGTGCGGCTCCTGCGGCAGCGTGCTCTACAAGGCGGAGCTGGAGCGCAACCTCGAGGTCTGCCCGAAGTGCAACTTCCACATGCGCATCGGGGCGCGCCGGCGCCTGGACGTGTTCCTGGACCACGGCCCGCGGGAGGAGATCGGCGCCGAACTGGAGCCGATCGACAGCCTCAAGTTCAAGGATTCCAAGAAGTACAAGGACCGCATCCTGACGGCGCAGAAGGCGACCGGCGAGAAGGATGCCCTGGTGGCGATGAAGGGACGGCTCAAGGGCCAGCCGGTGGTGGCGGCGGCCTTCGAGTTCGGCTTCATGGGCGGTTCCATGGGTTCGGTGGTGGGGGAGCGTTTCGCCCGCGCGGCCCGGGTGAGCCTGACCGAGGGCATCCCCCTGATCAGTTTCTCCGCCAGCGGCGGTGCGCGCATGCAGGAAGCCATCCTGTCCCTTATGCAGATGGCCAAGACCAGCGCCGCGCTGGCGCTGCTGCGGGAGCGGGGAATTCCCTACATCTCGGTGCTGACCGACCCCACCACCGGAGGCGTCTCCGCCAGCCTGGCGACGCTGGGAGACCTCAACGTCGCCGAGCCCAACGCGCTCATCGGCTTCGCCGGTCCGCGCGTCATCGAGCAGACGGTCCGCGAAACCCTGCCGGAGGGCTTCCAGCGCAGCGAGTTCCTGCTCGAGCACGGTCTTATAGACATGATCGTGGATCGGCGCGAGCTCCGTGATCGCCTCAGCACCATCCTGGCCATGCTCACCGAGCGGACCCGTCCTCCGGTGGAGGCCGAGGAGGTGAAGGTGGAGCAGCCGAAGCAGGAATCCGTCGCCCCTGACGATGTGTCGAACCCGGACGGCGAGGGGAACGCCTGAAGATGGCCGCACGGTTCTGCCATGACCGCGGGACAACGACCGAAGTGATGCCGCTTCCGTGGCGATGAAGCCCACCCGCGAACTGCGGGAATGGCTGGAGCGCCTGGAGCGGCTGCATCCGCGGGAAATCGAACTGGGGCTCGATCGGGTCGGCGAGGTATGGCGGCGGCTCGGGCCGGCGCAGGTCCCATTCGTGACCGTGACGGTGGGCGGCACCAACGGCAAGGGCTCGGTGGTTCGGCTCATGGAGTCGGTGCTGCTGGCCGGAGGGCGCCGTGCCGGCGCCTACACCTCTCCCCACCTGTTGCGTTACAACGAGCGGATTCGAATCGGCGGCACGGAAGTGCCGGACGATGCCCTCTGCGCGGCCTTCGAGCGGGTGGAATCCGCCCGCGGCGAAACCTCGCTGACCTATTTCGAGTTCGGGACCCTGGCGGCGCTGGACCTGTTCGTGCGCGCCGGCGTGGATGTCGCGGTGCTCGAGGTGGGTCTGGGTGGGCGCCTGGACGCCGTCAATATCCTCGAACCGGACGTGGCGGTAGTCACCAGCGTGGATATCGACCACACGGGCTGGCTGGGTGAGACGCGCGAGGCCATCGGCCGGGAGAAAGCCGGAATATTCCGTGCCGGACGCCCGGCGGTGTGCGGCGATCCCGAACCACCCGCCAGCCTGGTCGCCCACGCCCATGAGATCGGCGCACGGCTCTACCGGGCCGGAGCCCATTTCCGCTATCGGGAAACGGGTCGGGACTGGTCCTGGAATGCGGGTGAGATTCAGCTCACCGGTCTGCCTCGTCCCCGCCTGGAACTGCAGAACGCCGCCACCGCGCTGATGGCGCTTGCGTGCCTGCCCGAACGTGCCATCGTGACCGAGGGGGCGGTGCGCCAGGGGCTGATGGACGCCAGCCTGCCGGGGCGCTTCCAGATTATCGACGGCGAGGTCCCGGTAATCCTGGACGTGGCCCACAATCCGGCGGCGGCCACGCGGCTGGCGGAGAGACTGGCTGCAACGGATTGTACCGGGCGTACGCTGGCGGTGGTGGCGATGCTTGCCGACAAGGATGGCTGCGGTACCCTTGGAGCTCTCATGGATCGAATCGATGCGTGGTTTCCCGCCGGGCTCGAGGGTGCGCGCGGGGCGCCGGCCGAGCGTCTCGAGGAATGTCTCTCGAAGCTCGGTGCGAGGGTCAGCAGCAGCCACCCGCATGTGAACGACGCTCTCGACGCGGCCCTGGCGGACGCCCGTCCCGGTGACCGGGTGCTGGTGTTCGGATCCTTCCGCACCGTGGCGGAAGCCATGGAGAGAATCCTATAATGGCCTGAGAGGCTGGAAGCCTTCCGTCAGGAGAGGGGTGACTGTGGACAGGGGACTGAAACAGCGGTTGGTCGGAGCTGCGGTGCTGGTGGCCCTCGGGGTCATCTTCATTCCGATGATCCTGGACGGTCCGGGTCCGGACCGGGTGACGATCCAGTCCGATATTCCGCCCAAGCCCGAGGGCGGGTTCGCCTCCCGGGTACAGCCGCTGCGTGAGGCCCCCAGCGTCCCGGAACGTCCCGTGGTGACTCCGCTGCCCAGCGAACCGCCGGTCACTGTCTCCGAACCTGCACCAGCTCCGGAACCTGTTCCCGCACCCGTACCGGCGCCCGCACCCGCACCGGCTCCGGAACCCGCACCGGCTCCGGAACCCGCACCGGCTCCGGAACCCGCACCGGCTCCGGAACCCGCACCCGAGCCCAAGCCGGCTCCCAAGCCCGCACCCGCGCCGGAGCCGGCCGCTAAGCCGTCCGCCGCACCGGCTTCGCAGGCTGGCGGGGAGGTTACCGCCTGGGCGGTCCAGGTGGGCAGCTTCTCCAGCGCCGATAATGCCCAGGCGCTCCGGGATCGCCTCAAGGCAGCCGGTTTCACCGCCTTCACCGAGCCCGGCCGCAGCGCCGACGGCAGCGCTTTCACCCGGGTCTTCGTGGGGCCCGAGATCCAGCGGGAGAAGGCCGACGCACTGGCCGCACGCCTGCAGAAGTCAGAAGGGCTCAAGGCCCTGGTGGTGCGCTATCCCTGAAGGTCGAATCAACCGTAAATCAACGCCACTCTGCGGTTTATAAGCTTTTCCGAACAACCCACCGTTCCAGACATTGTGTTTTGGGCCTGGGCCGGGGTCTGCTACAATTCGCACCTTTCCTGTTCCGGGCGGTGGGTGTCTGCGCTACGCATGAACTGGGTCGATTTCGTCATTCTCGGCATCCTGCTGGTTTCCACGCTTATCAGCCTGGTGCGCGGATTCGCCCGCGAGGCGCTGTCCCTGCTGGTATGGGCCGCGGCTTTCTGGGTCGCCATCACCTATTCCGAGAGCCTGCAGGCGCTGTTCGTCGAGCACATCAACACCCCTTCCGTACGCCTGGCCCTGGCCTTCTTCGCGCTGTTCCTCGCCACGCTGGTGGCCGGGGGGCTGGTCAATTTCCTTATTGGCCAACTGGTGGACAAGACGGGGCTGAGCGGAACCGATCGCGTTCTCGGCATGGTCTTCGGCTCGGCGCGCGGCGTGGCGGTGGTGGCGCTGCTGGTGCTGCTGGCCGGCCTCACGCCGCTGCCGCAGGATCCCTGGTGGCAGGACTCGATGCTCCTGCCGCATTTCCAGATGCTCGCTATCTGGATTCGTGAGTTCCTGCCGCCGGACATTGGCGGCAACATCGTATTCGGCTGATTCCCGGTGTCCGGCGGTTCCGCTCCCGCCCTGTCCGCGGGGCTGTGATTCAACCGATGTCCACACAGCCTGATAGTCCGTCGTTTCCGTGCCGATGCGAGCCGCGTCGGGGCGAACGGTTCCCGCCGAATGCGGCATCAAACACGGCGCAGTACACTATGGTTTCTGAGCCAGCACGAGGGTTGTTGTCATGTGTGGCATAGTCGGCATCGTTGCCAAGACCAACGTCAACCAGTCCATCTACGATGCACTCACGGTGCTGCAGCACCGTGGACAGGATGCGGCGGGTATCGTCACCAGCGACGAGGGTCGTCTGCACCTGCGCAAGGACAACGGGCTGGTGAAGGACGTATTCCATACCCGGCACATGATCAAGCTGAAGGGCTTCATGGGCATCGGCCACGTGCGCTATCCCACCGCCGGTCACTCCACCTCGGCGGAGGCGCAGCCCTTCTACGTCAACTCGCCTTACGGCATCACCCTGGCCCACAACGGCAACCTCACCAACGCCGATGAGCTGAAGCAGGAGCTGTTCGCGTCCGACCTGCGCCACATCAACACCGGTTCCGATTCCGAGGTGCTGCTCAACATCCTGGCCCATGAGCTGCAGCAACTGGGCAAGATGCGCATCGACGAGAACGACATCTTCGCGGCTGTGGCCGGCGTGCACCGCCGCTGCAAGGGGGGCTATGCGGCGGTGGCCATGATCACCGGCTACGGCATCGTCGCCTTCCGCGATCCCCACGGCATCCGTCCGGTGGTGTTCGGCGTGCGCGAGACCAGCAACGGCCCCGAGTGCATGGTGGCCTCCGAAAGCGTCGCGCTGGACGTTTCCGGCTTCGATCTCATCCGCGACCTGGAACCGGGCGAGGCGGTGTTCATCGATCGCGACGCCAACCTCTACACCCGCCAGTGCGCCGAGAAGCCGGTCGCCTCGCCCTGCATCTTCGAGCTGGTCTACCTGGCCCGGCCCGACTCCATCATGGACCGTATCTCGGTCTACAAGGCGCGGATGCGCATGGGCGAGACCCTGGCGGAGAAGATCCTGCGGGAGTGGCCGGACCACGATATCGACGTGGTGATCCCGATTCCTGACACCAGCCGTACCGGTGCCCTGGAGCTGGCGAACATGCTCGGCATCAAGTACCGGGAAGGCTTCGTGAAGAACCGCTACATCGGGCGCACCTTCATCATGCCCGGACAGAAAATGCGCAAGAAGTCGGTGCGCCAGAAGCTGAACGCCATCGACCTGGAATTCCGCGGCAAGAACGTGCTGCTCATCGACGATTCCATCGTCCGCGGCACCACCTCGCAGCAGATCATCCAGATGGCCCGCGAGGCGGGCGCGAACAAGGTCTATTTCGCTTCGGCCGCGCCCCCGGTCCGCTATCCCAACGTCTACGGCATCGACATGCCCAGCGCCCACGAACTGGTAGCCCATGGCCGTACGGTAGAGGAGGTGTGCGAGCTCATCGGCGCCGACCGGCTCATCTTCCAGGATCTGGGGGACCTCATCTCCGCGGCGCGGGAGGGGAATCCCCGGATCGAGAACTTCGACTGCTCGGTCTTCGACGGGCGCTATGTCACCGGGGACGTGGACGAGGCCTACCTGAACGCCCTGGAGCAGCGGCGCAACGACGCAGCCAAGGAGGCCGCCGAACGCAAGGAAGGCGAGCCCGACAGTCTCGACCTCCGCAACAGTGCCTGAGCCGATGACCACGGAAGACAAGCGCAATACAGACAAGGAACCCTTCGGCTTCGACACCCTGGCGGTGCGCGCCGGTCAAATGCGCACCGCCGAGGGCGAGCATTCGGAGCCCATCTTCACTACCTCCAGCTTCGTCTTTACGAGCGCCGCGGAAGCGGCGGCCCGCTTCGCGGGCGAGAGCCCCGGCAATATCTACTCGCGCTTCACCAACCCGACGGTCCGCATGTTCGAGGAGCGCCTCGCCGCCCTGGAGGGTGCCGAGGCCTGCGTGGCCACCGCTTCGGGCATGGCGGCCATCCTCAGCTGCTGTCTCGCGCTGTTGCGGGGCGGTGATCACATCGTCGCCTCCCGCAGCCTGTTCGGCAGCACTGTGAGCCTGTTCGGCAACTATCTCTCCCGCTTCGGCGTGGAGACCACGTTCGTGGCGCTCACCGATCTGTCCGCCTGGGAGGCGGCCATCGGGCCCCGGACGCGGATGCTGTTCGTGGAGACCCCTTCCAATCCGCTGACCGAGGTGGCCGACATCGCTGCGCTGGCGGCACTGGCGCGCGAGCGCGGCTGCCTGCTGGTGGTGGACAACTGCTTCTGCACCCCGGCGCTGCAGCGCCCGCTGGAACTGGGCGCGGACCTGGTGGTCCACTCCAGCACCAAGTACCTTGACGGACAGGGGCGCTGTGTGGGCGGAGCGGTCGCCGGGCGGCGCGAGCTCACCGACGAGGTGTTCGGATTCCTGCGCACTGCGGGTCCCACCATGAGTCCTTTCAACGCCTGGGTGTTCCTCAAGGGGCTGGAGACGTTGCGCCTGCGCATGGACGCCCACTCCGCTGCCGCGCTGGCGCTCGCCGAGTGGCTCGAAGCCCAGCCCCGGGTGGCCCGGGTCCACTATCCCGGCCTGGCCTCCCATCCCCAACACGGGCTGGCGGCACGCCAGCAGCGCGCCTCCGGCGGCATTATCTCCTTCGAAGTGGAGGGCGGGCGCGAGGCGGCCTGGCGCCTCATCGACGCCACCCGCGTACTCTCCATAACCGCCAACCTCGGCGATGTGAAGAGCACCATCACCCATCCCGCCACCACCACCCACGCCCGCGTCTCCCCCGAGGCCCGCGCCGCCGCCGGCATCGGCGAAGGACTCCTCCGCATCGCCGTCGGCCTCGAGGATCTCGATGATCTCAAGGCCGACCTCGCCCGCGGGCTGGAATAGATTCAGATAGACAGGATTAGCAGGATTTACAGGATTTACAGGATGTTGTATTAAGTATTTAAGTATTTAAGTATTAAGTTTTAGGTTGATCCACGTGCTTGAGGGGCATAGCCCTGACCCGGATAGCAGTTGCGAACGGTTTCCGTGGCAGCGCTACGGGAGTGTTTGTTTTAAAAAATCTGCGTAATCGGCGTAATCTGCGGATAAACAGCTTTTTCTTTTGTCCTGTAAATCCTGAAAAATCCTGTCAATCCTGTCTATTTTCTTTTCCCTCCAGGCCGGCGAAGAACTCCCGGCGGGAGACCTCCTTCTGCCACCTGCATTCGCGCTGTTTTTCGGCGGCGAAGCGGTCGCGACGGGCGATGACCTCGCGCCAGGCGGCGAAGGCGGCCTCGGCATCGGCATAGGGGGCGAGGTTGAGGATAAGGGGCTGGAGGAGGTGATGGCCCAGTTCCGGGTGGTGGTTCAGGTGAGCTGTCTGGGTGGTGTTGAGGACGGGGAACACCAGCCGGGGTCCCAGGACGACCGGCTCGGCCTCTTCCCGTTCAGCGGCGTTCCAGCCGGCGGGGAGGGGCAGCCCGGGATCGGTGTCCCGGAGCCAGACCCGTGCCAGCATCCAGGGGGTAAGGACCAGGGCCACGCCCCAGCCCTCGAGACGGCGCCAGGCGCGGACATGGATCGCCAGCGCGTGGTTGCTGGCCGGGTCGTCCCGGTAGCGGGTGTGGTAGAGGTCGTACTGCACCGCCGACAGCGCCGCGCAGGCGGCCTCTCCCGTTGCGGTCAGGGTGACGGGACATATCTCCCAGGCGTTGTCAGCCATGGCTTTCTCCGCTGAACAGTGTTGCCAGCCGGGCGCCCATGGCCCGGTAGAGGTGGAGGCGGCTCTCCTGTTCCAGGGCGGTGCCGAAGGCCGGGATCCAGTTCTCCAGGTGGCGTGCCCACAGCTCCCTCCGTAGGCCGGCCGCATCCGGATCGCCGCGTTCGAGCAGGTGGGCGGCGAACTCCAGTGTCGTGCCGAGGTAGTCGGCCGGGAGGCCGGGCGCCGGCGCCAGGCCCGCGCGGCCGTAGAGACCCGCCTGTTCCACGGCCGCCTGCCCATGCAACTGCCCTTCGCGCCAGGCCGAGGCGAATGGCGGGCAGGGTGTGCGCGGGAAACCGGAGATGAACAACCGGGTGTGCTCCGCCTGCCAGTGGGCCAGGGGCTCACGCTCCAGTTCCTCCAGCACCGGCGCCAGCCAGTGCTGGTGCGTGGCCAGTTCGCGCACCGCCTCCAGGGACTCCTCGGCCGGTGCCGCCAGCAGGAGGGCCAGGGCTCGCAGCTCCGCGGGTGGTGGGCGCTTCACCATGGGCGGGCGTAGACCCCGGCGGCGAGGAAGTAGTGGCGCAGCAGGTAGCCGCCCACCAGCACCAGCACCGAGGCAGCGACGATGGGCATGCGGCTGCCCCAGCCGCGCAGCACCCCTTTCAGCTCCAGCGCGAAGGGCACCAGCAGGCCGAAGCCGATGAAGCCCACCAGCCAGCCCCAGTCGTTCCAGAGCAGCTCGAAGGAACGATAGAGGGACTCGGAGCCGGCCCGCATGTAGTGGAAGAAGCTGAACAGGATCACCAGTTCGGCGGCGATCAGCATCAGGTCGAGCCGTTCGTAGAAAACGCGCAGGCCGTGATCCTCCTCGCGCCGGACCACCACGTGCAGCACCAGCAGCAGGTAGGCCATGGCGGTGGAGAAGGCCGACACGGTGAACAGCAGCGGGACGCCGGGGTTGTGCCACAGCGCCACGGCCGGGAAGGACTGCAGCAGCAGGCCTGTGTAGACGGCGGTGCCGATGCCGTTGATGGTGGCCAGCCAGCCCACCACCTTGTGGTAGCGCTCGCAGCAGCGGGCCAGGGCGGCGATCCAGCGCAGCCTCAGCAGCGGGCCGACCAGCGGCAGACGCAGGAAGGCCTCGGAACGGGCCATGTAGGGCAGAGCGTAGAGCACCCCCCACCACATCATCCAGATGATGAACTGGGTGCCCCAGGCGATCCAGGCATCCGGCTTGCGGAACAGGACCAGGGGATTGATGACGCTGAACACCGCCACGTGGTCCAGCAGGTGGAAGAACAGCATGGCGGAGCCCAGACCCAGCATCACCACGCCGGAGATGGCGCCCCACATCACCAGGCAGGGGTGGCGCTTGAGGTAGAGATCGGTGAGGAAGGTGACCGTGAGTGTGGCGGCGCCGAGCCCGCCGAGATAGAGATATACGGCGATCCACCAGGTCCAGTAGTCCTGGGTGGCATAGGTCATGGTGACGTCCATCTCAACCCCTCCGCTTCAGGTCGCCGATGTAGTAGACGTTGGGCCGGGTGCCCAGGTGGGACAGCAGCGGGCGTGCCACGCCGCTGGCCACCAGCCGGGCCACCGGGTCCTCCGGGTCGTGCAGGTCGCCGAACATGCGCGCCGAGCCCACGCAGGTCTGGACGCAGGCGGGCTCCAGCCCCTGTTCCACCCGGTGGGCGCAGAAGGTGCACTTGTCCATGCTCGGACGTTCCCGCTCGAGGCTGCCGTAGAAGTCGCGCCCCCGCTCGATGTCAGCAAAGGTCACCTCGTAGCGGGCGTCGTAGGGGCAGGCCATGGCGCAGGCCCGGCAGCCCATGCACAGTTCGTCGTCCACCAGCACGATGCCGTTGTCCAGCTGGTAGGTGGCCCCGGTGGGGCAGACCGTCAGGCAGGGCGGGTTGTCGCAGTGGTTGCACAGGCGCGGGAAGAAGCGCCGGTGGACCTCCTCGGCGGTGCCGATCTCCTTGTCGTGGACGTAAGTGCGCCAGCGGTCCTTCCAGACCGGGGTCTGGTTCTCCATGGCGCAGGCGGCCATGCAGGCGTTGCAGCCCACGCAGGTGTTCAGGTCGATGACCATGGCGTAGCGTGTCATGCCGCACCCCCGCTGTTGTCCAGTTTCTGCACCCGGAGGGTGAACTCCTGGGAACGAAAGCCGCCCACCACCGGCTCCACCCGGTAGGGCACCAGCTTGTTGGTGGCGGTGCCGAGCCCGTGACTGCGGCTGAGCGCCGTGTTCTCCGCCCCGAAGGAGGAGTAGATGAACAGGGCGTCGCGGTGCACCAGGCGGGTGACGTAGGCATGCCCGGTGGCGGTCTGGCCTGATCGGGTGTTGGTGAGGCGGACGGGATCGCCGGTGACGATATCCAGCCGCGCCGCCCTATCCGGGTGGATCCAGATGCCGGTATAGGTGCCGCCCTTGAAGCGGTTCACCGCCGCCAGCACCGGGTTGTTGCTGTTGGTGGAGGCATAGGAGACGGTGGGCGTCTTGCCGTAGGTGAAGTAGAACTCGTCCGCTCCGAGCGGGGCGGCCATGTCGGCATTGTCGCGGCAGCGGGCCGGAATGTGGGTGGCCAGGACGCTGAAGTGGGGACCCTCCGCGCCCATGCCGCGGAGGCTGTCGAACAGGCTGCTGTAGTACTCGACCCGGCCGCTGCCGGTGGGCAGGGGCAGGCGGCGGGGCATGGCGGCATGCTCCAGCACCTGCTCCCGTGGCTGCTCCGTGAAGATGCCCCGCTGGCGCAGCACGCGGTCCAGCTCTGCGCTGGTGGTGCCGGCACGCTCGGCGCTGAGCCGGAAGGAGACCTCGCGGCAGGCGTGGGTGAAGGGGCTGGGCGCCCCCTCGGCCCGCAGCCGCTCCCAGGCGGCCCGGACCGGTGCGGCCGGCATGCCGGTCATCGCCTCCACCCACTCCAGCAGCCGGTCCGGCTCGCCGCTCAGGATGCGGGTCATCTCCAGCAGGATGTCCGGTATCTCCTCGGTATCGAAGAGGGGATCGATGGCGGCATAGCGGGTGGTGAGGGCCAGGTCGTGGTTCACGCCGTTGCCGTAGAGGGTCGGCTCGTCCCGTTCCAGATAGGTGGAGTTGGGGAGGATGACATCGGCCCAGGCGGCGGTGTCCGAGGGCAGCACGTCGATGGCGATGACCAGCTCCATGTTCTCGTGTCCCAGGACTTCCTTCCAGCGGGTGTCGGGGTAGTAGTGGCGCACTGGGTTCGCGGCGTTGAGCATGATGGCGCGGGTGCGGTAAGGCTCGCCGTTCCACTCCACCTTGCCCTCCACCGACTCCATCAGGCCCACGTCGGCCAGCACCGGAAGCGCCACCCACTCCTCGCCGGCGGCCTTCTGCTGGGCACTCCAGGCCCAGGCCCAGCCGGGCCGGCCGTGGGGGAAGTTCTCGCCCTTCGAGAGCGCCTCGATGACGGTATGGGCGAAGGGCAGGCCGGCCAGGGCCGCGAAGGCGGGTCCCGGGTCGCGGCCCGCGGCGCGGGCCTCGAACATGCGCGCGGCCTTGTGGTGGAACTCGCCGCTCATGATCCAGCCGCCCGGCTTGTCGATGCCGCCGGTGAGGCCCTGGATCATCGCCTGCACCCGGCGCAGCATCATCAGGTTGCCGTAGCGGGCGCCATGCCAGCCCGGATCGACGATGGCCGGACGGGTGGTGCCGAACTCCCGCGCGATGCGGCGGATGACCTCGGCCGCCACGCCGGTGGTGCGCTCGGCCCACTCCGGCGTGCAGTGGTCGATCTCCTCCACCTGCGCCTGCAGCACGGTCATCGCGGGCCGCCCATCCAGGGTCAGCTCCGCCGGGGCGGCCAGGGCCGGATAGAAGGCCTCGCCCTCGCTGTCGCGCTCATTGCTGTTGCTGAACGCCGGCACACTGCGTATCCGGTCGGTACCCTCCTGCACCACCTGCGGCCGCCCCTCGGCATCCAGCGCCAGCCGCCACTGGCCCCCTGCATCCCGCTGCATGAGGAACGGCAGGTTGCTGTGCAGGCGCACGAACTGCTCGTCGTAGTAGCCATTCACCAGCATTTCCCGCAGCATGGCGAGCAGGAAGTCGAGATCGGTGCCGGGGCGGATGGCGACCCATTCGTCGGCCTTGGCGGCGGTCTCGGAGAGGCGCGAGTCCAGCGCCACCACGCGCGCACCGTTCTTCTTGCCCTGGGCGAAGCGCACCATGCGGCAGGTGGAAACCGCGCCGATGGAGGCGTTGTTGGCCACCAGCAGGATATAGCGGGCGTTGTCGTAGTCCGGCAGTACCTCGTCGTGGATGTTGAAGTTGCCGGTCACCGTGTCGGTGCCCAGGTGGCCGGTGGCCACGCAGTGCTGCATGGGCGAGGCGATGATGTTGGGGATGCCGTTGGCCATGGCGAAGGGCACCGCCCAGTTCATGTAGAAGATGCAGGAGGTCCAACCGCCCACCAGGGTCCACTCCCAGGGGCGGATGTCGGCCTCGCGGGTGCGCTGCTCGATGTAGGCCCAGGCCTCTTCCCAGGTGGCGCTGCGGAAGGCGTTCTCGCCGCGGCGGCTCCCCTCGACCCGGATCAGCGGGGTCTTGATGCGGTCACTGTCGTAGGTCTGGCGCAATCCAGACTGGCCGCGGGAGCAGATCTTGCCCCGGTTGAGGGTGGAGTGTGGATTGCCGTCGAGCTTGACGATGCGCTTCACCCCGTCCTGTTCACGGGTGGTGACGCGGATGTTGCAGAGCGACGAGCAGAAATTGCAGATACTGTAGCTGTGGGATTCGCCGGCGTCGGCAGCGGGTGCGGCATCGCGCCCGAGCAGCTCCAGGGGCTGGAGCAGCCCCAGGCCGGCGGCGCCGGCCCCGGTGGTCTGCAGAAATGCACGCCGGGTCAGCCGTGGAAACTTCCAGGCCATCAACCATCTCCTCATGGGAAGAGGTGACACACGCCGGATCCGTTTTCGGTCCGGCCCTGAAGTCCATCGGCGTCCCCGGTACAGGGTCGCTATGCCCTGTGGATTTTATGTTTTCGGGGCCAGTGGATCGGCATGGGGTGCCTAACCACACTGGAAGCATGGGTTATACCGACCCGGGAGCCGGGAATCAAACAAAACTTTAATAATGCCTGTATAAAAAGTAGATAATTAACAGATGCTTATGGACATATGTCAGGTTTTGCGAAGTGCGGCAGTGCGCCATGCCGCCCAGCCTGGAAAAATATCCACTGGTGGCGCGATTCCGCACCCCGGCGGGTTGGCCATGGGCGCGGCAGCCCCGTGAACGTCCCTTCACGCCAGTGGTTGCTGCGCTGCTATCAGAGCGCCCTGGAGGCCGTCGCGGGAGAGCGCTGCGTGGCGGATGCGCTGGGACGCCTCCGGCTTGCCGGGCCGCTGTGGCTGGTGGCCATCGGCAAGGCGGGGCCGGCCATGGCCCGGGGCGCACTGGCGGCCCTGGGTGAGGGCATCGTGGCGGGCCTGGTGATCACCAAGTGCGGCCATTGCGAGCCGCTGCCCTGGCCCTGCCTCGAGGGCGGCCACCCGCTGCCCGACGCAGGCAGCCTGGCGGCGGGCGAGCACCTGCTGGCGTTCCTGCGCGAGGCGCCCGGGGAAGCCCGCTTTCTCTTCCTCGTCTCCGGAGGCGCCTCGGCGGTGCTGGAGGCGTTGCCGGCGCCGCTGGAGTTGGAGTCACTGGTGCGGGTCAACGACTGGTTGCTGGGTTCGGGACTGGATATTCACGCCATGAACCGGGTGCGCAAGTCGCTGTCACTGATCAAGGGGGGGCGGCTCGCGACCCGCCTGCGGGGGCGACGGGCCTGGCAGCTGCTGATTTCCGACGTGGCGGGCGACGATCCGGCGGTCATCGGTTCGGGACCCCTGGTCCCGGATCGCGCCGGAGCGCCGGACCCGGACGACCTGCCCCCGTGGCTGCGGCCCTGGCTGGGCCTGGCCCCACCGGCTCCGGCACCCGGGGATCCAGCCTGGGCCGCGGTGGAGACGGTGTTGGCGGCCCGCCTAGAGGATGCCCTCGATGCCGCGGAGCATACCGCCCGGGAGCTCGGCCTGGCAGTCCACCGGCACCGGGAGTTCGTCGCCGGAGACGCCGCCGCGGCAGGCCGCAGACTGGCCAGGGCCCTGTGTGCCGGGCCGTCGGGTCTGCACCTCTGGGGCGGCGAAACCACCGTGCGCCTCCCGGCCGAACCGGGGCGGGGTGGCCGCTGTCAGCAGCTGGCCCTGGCGGCGGCCGGGGAACTGGCGGGGCGGAAGGATGTATCCTTCCTGGCGGCCGGAACCGACGGCAGCGACGGCCCCGGCGAGGATGCCGGCGCCCTGGTGGATGGCGACAGCGTGGCCCGCGGGCGGCTCGAAGGCCTGGACGTCGATGATTGTCTCGCCCGGGCCGATGCCGGCAGCTTCCTGGAGGCGAGCGGCGACCTGTTGCAGACGGGGCCCACCGGAACCAACGTGATGGACCTGATGCTCGGACTGAAGGAATGAGGCTGGTATGAACGATTCGGTGCGACCGCCACGGGAGCTGCTGGCCCGGGTCATTGACAGCGTGGGCGAGGTGGTGCTGGGCAAGGAGCGGCAGGTGCGGCTGGCGCTGGTCTGTCTGCTCGCCCGCGGACATCTCCTGATCGAGGATTTGCCCGGTGTCGGCAAGACCACCCTGGCCCATGTATTGGCGCGGGTGCTGGGGCTGCGGTTCAACCGCATCCAGTTCACCAGCGATCTGCTGCCGGCGGACATTCTCGGCGTGTCGGTGTTCGAGCGCGAACGCGGCAGTTTCACCTTCCATCCCGGCCCCATCTTCACCCAGCTGGTGCTGGCCGACGAGGTGAACCGCGCCACCCCCAAGACCCAGAGCGCCCTGCTGGAGGCGATGGAGGAGCGGCAGGTGACGGTCGAGGGGGAGACCCGCCCGCTGCCGGAGCCCTTCTTCGTCATCGCCACCCAGAACCCGTCCCAGCAGGTGGGAACCTTCCCCCTGCCCGAATCCCAGCTGGACCGGTTCCTGATGCGCATCGGGCTCGGCTACCCCGACGCGCGGGCCGAACGGGCCCTGCTGGCAGGGCGGGATCGCCGGCTGGTGATGGCGGGCATAGAGCCCTGCCTGGATCCCGGTGCGCTGCTCGCCCTGCAGTCCGAAGTGTCCGGTGTGCATGTCTCCGCTGCGCTGCTCGACTATCTTCAGGCGCTGATCGAGCGCAGCCGCAACGATCCGGCGCTGCACGCCGGCCTGTCGCCCCGGGGCGGGCTCGCGCTGCTGCACGCCGCCCGGGGCTGGGCCCTGCTCGCGGGACGGGAGCATGTGCTGCCCGAGGATGTGCAGGCCGTGTTCGCGGCCGTCGCCGGGCATCGCCTCACCGGAGCCGGGGAGTGGCTGGGTCGTCCCGGAGACATGCTGGCGGCCCGGCTGCTGGACAGCGTGCCCGTTCCCTGAGGACCGCCGCGCTATGACGGCGACATCCACAGCCATTCACCGCCGGGTGTGGCAGCGCCTGGCCACCCGGCGTCCCCGCGGCGCCGAGGCGGCGATCCTGGATCGCCACCGCATCTATATCCTCCCCACCCGGCAGGGGCTGCTGTTCGGCGCGCTGCTGGTGGTGATGCTGCTCGGGGCCATCAACTACAGCAACAACCTCGCTTTCGTGCTCACCTTCGTGCTGGGCAGCCAGGCGGTTGTCTCCATCCTCTACACCTACCGCAATCTAGCCGGACTGCGTCTCCGGGCCGGCCACCACGGGGAGGTTTTCGCCGGGGGCAGCGCGCGACTCGCCGTCGTGCTGGAGTCGGATGCCTCCCCCCGGCCGGACGTGACGGTGGCATGGCGCCGGGCGGGGGAGGGGGTGCGGGTGGATGTGCCGGGCAGGGGCGCAGTGGAAACCCGGCTGGAGCTGCCGGCGCCGCGCCGGGGCTGGCTGCGCCCGGGCCGGTTCGTGGTCGCCACGGCCTATCCCCTGGGGCTGTTCCGCGCCTGGTCATGGGTGGAGCTGGACCTGCGGGTCCTGGTCTATCCGCGGCCACTCGCCGGGCCGGCGAGCGGTGCCGGAGGGGTGGACAGTCCCGGCGGCACCGAGGGCGCTGCGGTGGACGGCCACGAGGATTTCGCCAACCTGCGCGCCTTCCGGACGGGGGACTCCCCCCGCCATGTGGCCTGGAAGGCGGTGGCCCGGGGCCAGCCGCTCCATACCAAGCAGTTCGAGGACCGGGCGGAGGAGACCCTCTGGCTCGACTACGAGGCCCTCGCCGGGCTGGACGGCGAGGCGCGTCTGTCGCGGCTCGCCGCGCGAGTGACGGAGCTGGCCGCCGCCGGCGCCACCTGGGGGCTGCGCCTGCCCGGGTGCCAACTGGGGCCCGACCGCGGCGCGGTCCATCGCCGCTCCTGTCTGGAGGCGCTGGCCCTGTTCGGCGCAGACTCATGAAACCCTGGCGCCCCGGCCTCCGCGTCCTGGCCTGGCTGGCGGCGGCGCTGGCCATCGTGCTCCTGCCCCACGCGCTGCACCTGCCGCCCTGGGTCCTGCTGCTGTCGCTCGGCGGGGTGGCGTGGTACGGCTGGGCGGCGCTGGGCGATCACCGCCTGCCGCCGGGCTGGCTGCGGGCGCTCCTGGCGCTCGGCGCCGCCGCCGCGGTCTACGCCACCCAGCACACCCTCTTCGGGCGCGATGCGGGCGTCTCCCTGCTGGTGGTCATGGCGGGTCTGAAGCTGCTGGAGCTGCGCTCACGCCGGGATGCGATGCTGGTGATCTTCCTGGCCTACTTTCTCATCGTCACCCAGTTCCTCTTCTCCCAGGAAATCCCCATGGCGGCCTACCTGTTCGCCGCGGTGTTCATGGTGACCGGGGCCCTGGTGGCGCTGAACCGGGGGGAGCGTTCCGCCGATCCCTGGGAGCCCGCCCGCGTCGCCGGCCGGCTGTTGCTGCAGGCGCTCCCGCTGATGCTGGTGCTGTTCCTGCTCTTTCCCCGGGTGCCGGGGCCGCTCTGGTCGCTGCCGCGCGACGCCCACAGCGGCCAGACCGGGCTTAGCGATCGCATGGAGCCGGGCAGCATCAGCCGGTTGAGCCAGTCCGACGCGGTTGCGTTCCGCGTGGCTTTCGAGGGCGCCGCACCGCCGCCGGGTGAGCGCTACTGGCGCGGTCCCGTGTTGTGGAGCTACGACGGCCGCGCCTGGACCCCGGGCTGGATCTCCAGCCGCGGCGCCAGCGGGGATGAGCTGCAGCCCCTGGGCGGGGCGGTGAGCTATACCCTGACCCTGGAGCCGCACAATCAGCCCTGGCTGCTGGCGCTCGATGTCCCGGCCGCGGCGCCGGAGCGGGCGCGGCTGACCGCCGACCTGCGCCTGCAGAGCCGGCGTCCCGTCACCGAACGTCTCCGCTACCGGGTCACCTCCTACACCGAATACCGTGCCGGGACGCGTCTGCTCGTGCTTGAGCGGGCCATGGCCCTGCGCCTGCCGGAGTCGGGGGAGCCCCGGACCCGGGCGCTGGCGCGGGAGCTGCGTTCGGCGTCCAGCAACGATCCGGACCTGGTGCGGCGGGCCCTGGCCCGGTTCCGCGAGCAGCCCTTCGTCTATACCCTGACCCCGCCACTGCTGGGACAGGACCCGGTGGACGGCTTCCTGTTCGAAACCCGGCGCGGATTCTGCGAACACTACGCGGGCAGCTTCGTGTTCCTGATGCGGGCGGCGGGAATCCCGGCCCGGGTGGTGACCGGCTACCTTGGGGGCGAGGCCAACACCCTGTCCGACTACTACATCGTGCGCCAGTCCGACGCCCATGCCTGGGCGGAGGTCTGGCTGCCGGAGCAGGGCTGGGTGCGGGTGGATCCCACCGCCGCCGTCGCTCCCCAGCGGGTGGAGAGAGGGCTCCAGGCCGCCGTGGCGGAAGGCGAGCCGCTGCCGGTGTTCCGGCGCACCGACCAGCAGTGGTTGCGGGATCTGCGCCTGGTGTGGGACACCCTGAACAGCCGCTGGAACGCCTACGTCCTCGGCTACGGCCCGGAGCTGCAGCGCGATTTCCTGTCCCTGCTGGGCCTCGCCGGCCTGGGCTGGCTCGGCCTGGGACTGGCCGGTGTCGCCGGCGCGGGCGTACTGGTCCTGCTTATCGCGCTGTGGCTGCTGCGCCGCGGCGATGGGGTCCGCGATCCCGTGGTGCGGAGCTACGCCCGTTTCTGCGCCAGGCTGGCCCGGGCGGGACTGGCCCGGGAGACCGGCGAGGCTCCGCGCACCTTCGCCGAACGGGTGGCGGAGGCGCGACCCGACCTGGCGGAACCCGTCGCCCGGATCACCGCCCTCTACGAATCGCTCCGCTACGGCCCCCGGCCCACCGAAGCGGCCACCCGCGAGCTGAAGCGTCTGGTGCGGACGTTCCGCGTTTCCGGGTGAGTGGAGAATGGCTGAATAGACAGAATTTTTCAGGATTAACAGGATCAAAGAAAAACCTGTTTTATCCGCAGATTACGCAGATTAAAAAAAACAGAAAATCGCATGGCGCTGGTTCGGAAACCGTTCCCATTGCCAATCGGTTCACGGCTGTGGCGCCTCAAGCGCAAGGATGAACTTAATACGTAATACTTGAAACCATATCCTGTTAATCCTGAAAAAATCTTGTCAATCCTGTCTATTCTCTTTTGGCTCTTTCGAATATGCATCCGGAACGCAATCTGCACGAAGCGGCATATGCCTGCCTGATGGAGCCCGGGGTGGCGGAGAAGTGCGCCGCGACGCGGGCGCTGGCGGCGGCGTGGAACAGCGGGCTGTTGGGGCTGGAAGGCGCGGAGCCGGCGGTGACCATCGCCGCGCCCGGGCGCCCGGCCCGCCCGGAACTGGTCTCCCCCCGCCGGTTGCGCCGGCGCGGTCACGGCACGCTGGAAGGCCGCGCCATCCTCCTGCATGCCGTGGCCCACATCGAGTTCAATGCCATCAACCTGGCGCTGGACGCGGTCTACCGCTTCCGGGATCTGCCGCGCGGCTTCTACGACGACTGGGTCCGGGTGGCGGCGGAGGAGGTCTACCACTTCGGCCTGGTGGCGAAGCACCTCGAGTCGCTGGGCTACGCCTACGGGGACTTCCCGGCTCATGACGGGCTGTGGGAGACGGCGCGGGCCACCGCCCACGATCCCCTGGTGCGCATGGCCCTCGTGCCGCGGGTGCTGGAGGCCCGCGGCCTGGACGTGAACCCGGCCATGCGCGCCCGCCTGGCGGAGGCGGGCGACGGGGAGGCGGCGGAGATTCTCGACATCATCCTGCGTGACGAAGTGGGCCACGTGGCCGCCGGCAACCGCTGGTTCCATCACCTCTGCCGGGAGCGTGGCCTCGACCCCTGGACCACCTTCGCCGGACTCGTCCGCCGCCACCTCAAGGGCGGCCTGCGTGGCCCCTTCCTGCGCGAACACCGCCTCGCCGCCGGCTTCACCGAGGCCGAACTGGAGGCGCTTGAGCGGCTGGCTGAAGAAAAAGATTGAAATAGACAGGATTGACAGGATTCACAGGATTTTATTTTAGTCCGGATTTTTCTCGCCAAGACGCCAAGAACGCCAAGGTTAAACATGATCAAGACCATTATGAATGGAGAATCAAGCATCGTCTCGTACGAGGGCCACTGCAGTATAAGATCGTCAATCCTTTGTTTTCCTGGCGTTCTCGGCGCCTTGGCGAGAGATTTATGAAATGTTGGGGTTAGGTCTCAGGTACTAAGCAGGTGTGGAGGCATGGGTCGGAAGCCGGGATGAGCGTAATGCTGAATATCCGCAGCAGCCTGTCGTTTTCTTTCACTCTGCGTAATCTGCGGAAAGATATCTTTTTTATCCTGTGAATCCTGTCAATCCTGTCCATTAAACAATCCTTCCCCCGCTGACGACGTCGCGCAGGCGGCAGCCGTCGGCGTCGCAGACCAGCACGCTGCCGCGGTCGTCGCGCCAGTCGCCGAGGACGATGCGTTCGGCGTCGGGGGCGATTTCGGGCAGGGGATGGATGCCGGGGCGGTGGGTATGGCCGTGGATGAGGCGGCGGGCGCCGTGTTCGCGCAGGGCGTCGAACACGGCGTCCGGGGCGGCGTCCATGGCGGCGTAGTCCTTCGCCGTGGTGGCGGCCTGGCTCTTGGCGCGCAGGCTGGCGGCGATGGCCCGGCGTTCCGCCAGGGGGCGGGCGAGCATGGCGGCCTTCCACTCGGGCTGGGTGACCCGGCCACGGAAGGCGAGGTACTCGGTGTCGCCGGTGCAGAGCAGGTCGCCGTGCATGAGCAGGGTGGGAACCCCGCCGAGGTCGATCACGGCGTGCTCTGGCAGCAGCGCGCAGCCGGTGGCGGCGGCGAAATCCTCGCCGAGGAGGAAGTCGCGGTTGCCGTGCTGGACCCGGACCGGAACACCGCCGGCGACGAGTTGGCGCAGGGCCGCGGTGACCTCGGCCGCCAGCGGGGCGTCATCGTCGTCCCCGACCCAGGCCTCGAACAGGTCGCCAAGAATGTAGAGCGAATCGCCCCGGCGGGCATCACCGGCGAGAAACTCCAGCAGCAGCCGGGTGAGCGCAGGGCGGGCCGGATCCAGGTGCAGGTCGGCGATGAACAGAACGGCCATAATGCGGGCTATTCCGCGCCTTCGACCAGGCTGACCCGCTCGATCACCACCGCCTCCAGGGGGGCGTCCTTCGGGAAGGGACCGCCGGCGCCGGTGGCCACGGCGCGGATCCGGTCCACGGTCTCCATCCCCTCGACCACGCTGCCGAAGACGCAGTAACCCCAGCCGCGGGGTGTCGGTGCGGTGTGATCGAGGAAGGTGTTGTCCTTCACGTTGATGAAGAACTGGGCGGTGGCGGAGTGGGGGTCGCCGGTGCGGGCCATGGCGATGGTTCCGCGCAGGTTCTGCAGTCCGTTGTCCGCCTCGTTGCGGATGGGCGCCCGGGTCTCCCGGCGCTCGTAGTCGGTGCTGAAACCCCCGCCCTGGATCATGAAATCCTCGATGACGCGATGGAAGATCGTCCCGTCATAGAAGCCGTCCCGGACATAGGCGAGGAAGTTCTCCACCGTGGCGGGCGCCCGCGCGGCATCGAGCTCCAGGACGATGTCGCCGAGGCTGGTCTGGAGCTTCACCTGCGGGGCGTCCGCGGCCGCGGCGGTGAGTGAGCCACCGGCGAGCAGCGGCAGGAGCAGCAGGGCGGTGAGCAGATGACGGCGTGTGGGCATGGCGTTTCCTCCGGTTGTCCGATGGGCAGGGATGATACGACCATCACTCCAGGCGGATAAAGATAAAAAAAAACGGATTAACCGCAGATTCGCGTTGATTGGCGTGGATTTTCTGGCCCGGCATAACGGGGGCCATCGTTGCCCATGCATGTCGCCATGATGTGGACAGACGGACAAGGCGCCACTGGTCCCGTGGGCGCTATGCGGGGCCTTCCTTCCGTCACATGTCCCACGATGGACACCGAGACATCCGGATCCGACATGCAATTCACGAGAATCAACGCGAATCTGCGGTTAACACGGCTTTTCATTCACCATCCGAGGTGGCCTTGAAGGGTTGGGGGGCGGTAACATTCGCTGCCTATGGCCCACCACGCTCCCGTTACCCGCTTCGCACCCAGTCCCACCGGGCACATGCACCTGGGCAATGCCCGCACGGCGCTGTTCAACGCGCTGTTGGCGCGCGCCGGCGGCGGCCGCTTCCTGCTGCGGGTGGAGGATACCGATCGGGACCGCTCGGAGGCGGCGTTCGAGTCCTCGCTGCTGGAGGATCTCCGCTGGCTGGGGCTGGCGTGGGATCCGGCGCCGGGGCACGCGGACGGTTTCTACCGCCAGTCGGAACGCGCGGCGCTGTACGCGGACCTCTTCGCCCGCCTGTTCGAGCAGGGGGACGCCTATCCCTGCTTCTGCACCGGAACGGAGCTGGACCGCGCCCGCGGGGAACAACTCGCCGCCGGACAGCCGCCCCGCTACCCGGGCACCTGCCGCCACCTGGACCCGGAGACGGTCGCCGAGCGCCTCGGCCGGGGCGAGCCGGCCAGCCTCCGTTTCCGGGTGCCGGCGGGTGAGACACTCCGCTTCGACGACCTGGTGCGCGGTCCCCAGTCCTTCGCCAGCGACGACCTGGGTGACTTCGTCATCCGCCGCAGCGACGGCACGGCGGCGTTCCTGTTCAGCAATGCGGTGGACGATGCGCTGATGGGCGTGAGCCACGTGCTGCGGGGCGAGGATCACCTCTCCAACACCCCGCGCCAGCTGCTGGTGCAGCGGGCGCTGGAGCTGGCGCCCCCCCTCTATGGCCACCTGCCCCTCATCGTGGGCCAGGACGGGGCGCCCCTGTCCAAGCGCCATGGCAGTCTCTCGATACGGGATCTGCGCGGCGAGGGCTATCTGCCCGGGGCGGTGATCAACTACCTGTCCCGGCTGGGCCACCACCTGCCTGATGAAAACCTGCTCGATCTCGCCGGCCTCGGACGGGTCTTCGGGCTCACCGCGCTGGGTCACGCCCCGGCCAGGTTCGACGTGGACCAGCTCCGCCACTGGCAGCGGGCGGCCGTCGGCGCCAGTTCCGGGGAGTCGTTGTGGGAGTGGATGGGCGCGAGTGTGCGGGCCCTGGTGCCGGAGGGCGCGGCGATGGATTTCGTCACGGCCATCCAGCCCAACGTGGTGTTGCCGGAAGATGCCCGCTACTGGGCCACCATCATGTTCCGGGACCCCCTGCCGGTGAACCCGGATGCCGAGGCGGTGCTGCGTGAGGCGGGGACGGAATTCTTCCGCACCGCCGCCGCGACCTGGTCCGCGGGAGAGCCGGTGGATTTCACCACCCGTCTGCGCCAGGCCACCGGGCACAAGGGCCGGAGCCTGTTCCATCCGCTGCGGGTGGCCCTCACCGGCGAGGCGGACGGTCCGGAGCTCGGTCGCTTGATCCCGCTGCTGGGAACGGCCCGGGTGGCGGAGCGGTTGCACCAGGCCGGGCTGCTGGCGGCTGGCGCCTCCTCATCGAATCAATGAACTCACAGGAAATCGCGATGCTTCAGGTCTACAACACCCTGACCCGAAAGAAGGAGCCGTTCCGGCCCCTCGAGCCCGGCAAGGTGCGCATGTACGTGTGCGGCATGACCGTGTACGACTACTGCCACCTGGGCCACGCCCGGGTCATGGTGGTGTTCGACGTCGTCGTGCGCTGGCTGCGCGCGAGCGGCTTCGAGGTCAACTACGTGCGCAATATCACCGACATCGACGACAAGATCATCCAGCGGGCCAACGAGCGCGGCGAGGATTTCCGCGTCCTGACCCGGCGTTTCATCGACGCCATGCACGAGGACGCCGATGCCCTCGGCGTGCTGCCTCCCGATCATGAGCCGCGCGCCACCGAATCCATGCCCGATATCCTCGACCTCATCGGGCGGCTGGTGGAGAACGGTCACGCCTACGTGGCCGCCAACGGCGATGTCTACTACGACGTGAGCCGCTTCCCCGACTACGGCAAGCTCTCGGGCAAGAAGGTGGACGAACTGCGCGCCGGGGAGCGGGTGGCGGTGGGCGAGCAGAAGGACGACCCGCTGGACTTCGCCCTGTGGAAGGCGGCCAAGCCGGGCGAGCCGGCGTGGGATTCCCCCTGGGGCCCGGGACGGCCCGGCTGGCACATCGAGTGCTCGGCCATGTCCACCTGCTGTCTCGGCAACCATTTCGACATCCACGGCGGCGGCCAGGACCTGCAGTTCCCCCACCACGAGAACGAGATCGCCCAGAGCGAGGGCGCCACCGGCGAGCCCTTCGTCAACTACTGGCTGCACAACGGCTTCGTGCGGGTGAACGAGGAGAAGATGTCCAAGTCCCTGGGCAACTTCTTCACCGTGCGCGAGATCCTGGCGCGCTACCGTCCCGAGGAGGTGCGCTACTTCATCCTCACCAGCCAGTACCGCAGCCCGCTGAACTACGCCGACGACCAGCTGGACAAGGCCCGCGCCGCGCTGACCCGTCTCTACACGGCGCTTCGCGGCCTGGAGTCGACGGAGCCCGCCGCGCCGGGCGACTTCGCCACCCGCTTCGCCGCGGCGATGGATGACGACTTCAACACGCCCGAGGCCCTGGCGGTGCTGTTCGACCTGGTGACGGCCGTGAACCGCGCCCGCGAGAGCGACCCGGCCCAGGCCGCGGCGCTGGGCGCCGAGCTGCGCCGCCTGGGGGGCATCCTCGGCCTGCTGCAGGACGACCCGGAGGGCTACCTCAAGGGGGCGCCGACAGAGGAGGGCGGCCTGGGCGACAGCGACATCGACGCGCTAATCGACGCCCGCACCCGGGCACGCAAGGCGCGCGACTGGGCCGAGGCCGACCGCATCCGCGACCAGCTCCAGGACGCCGGCGTCATCCTCGAGGACGGCGCCGGGGGAACCACCTGGCGGCGTGGGTAGGTTTTTTCAATGGACAGGATTAACAGGATTTTTCAGGATTAACAGGATTAAGGAAACACTGAACAAATCCCTGCCAGAGCAGGAATCGCCCCGGTAGAATAGCGCCTTCTCCAGCAAGGATACCGAGTCCGAAGATGAAGCAGATGTCCTTTTCCCAGGCGGAGTATGCCGGCAAGAAGAAGCTGACCCGGCGGGAGCGCTTTCTGGCGGAGATGGAGCAGGTGGTGCCGTGGGCGCAGTTGCTGGAAGTGCTGACCCCGCACTACTACCCCAAGGCGACGCCAGGCAAGCGCGGAAGACCGCCTCTCGGGCTGGAACGGATGCTGCGCATGTACTTCCTTCAGCAGTGGTACGCCCTGGCGGACGAGGCGCTGGAAGATGCCCTGTATGACAGCCAGGCGCTGCGCAACTTCGTGGGCATTGACCTGTCCCGAGAGTCGGTGCCGGATGCCACCACGCTGTTGAAGTTCAGGCACCAGCTCGAGCGCGAGGGACTGACGCAGCAGATCTTCGAGACCATCAACGCCACGCTGGCCGAGCGCGGGATGCTGCTGCGTGAAGGCACAGTGGTGGATGCCACGATCCTGGCCGCCCCGCCCTCGACGAAGAACCGTGCAAAGGCGCGGGACCCGGAGATGCGCCAGACGAAGAAGGGCAACCAGTGGTTCTTCGGGATGAAGGCGCACATCGGGGTGGATGCCGAGTCGGGACTGGTGCACACGGTGGTGGGCACGGCGGCGAATGTGGCCGATGTGACCCAGGCTGAGCATCTGCTGCACGGCGAGGAGACGGTGGTCTTTGCCGATGCTGGCTACCTCGGGGTGGAGCGGCGCGAGGCGCTCAAGGACAAACCCGTCGACTGGGTGGTGGCCGAGAAGCGGGGCCGGGTCAAGGCCATGGCGGAGGGGCCGCTGAAGGCGCTGGTGCAGGCCCGGGAGAGGCTCAAGGCGCAGTACCGGGCGGTGGTGGAACACCCCTTTCATGTGGTGAAGAACCTGTTCCGCCATCGCAAGGTCCGCTACCGGGGGCTGCGGAAGAACACCGCGCAGCTGTTCACCCTGTTTGGACTGGCCAATCTGTTGTTGGCGAAAGAGCGTTTGCTGGCCGAGTGCGCCTGAAATGCGCCCGGCGGATGCGGGTTGGATGAAACCCCCGGTCCACAGGGCCGAATAACCGGGCAAACCGGAGCATCTTGCATGCTCAGAACCCCGGTTTATGGGGCTGGGCATGGTGTGACGATGTCCGGCTGCGATTTTCATTTTTGTTCAGCGTTTCCTTAAAAGACTCTTAGCCGCAGATTAGACAGATTACGCAGATTGGTTGATAAGAAAGAACGGCCGTGGGGACTGGTTCCCGCGGCCGTTCACGCTATTGGTTCACGGGTTTGGGTAAAGACTCTGCTTCACCCACTCCAGCTATAGTTGATATGCAAGATCCAACCGCAAGAAATCCTGTAAATCCTGAAAAATCCTGTTAATCCTGTCTATTCCAACATCAGTCAGGATGGAGCTCGTTGGCGGCGTAGAGGGTGTTTTCGAGCAGGGTGGCGATGGTCATGGGGCCGACGCCGCCCGGGACGGGGGTGATCCAGGCGGCGCGCTCGCGGGCGGCATCGAATTCAACGTCACCGGCCAGCTTGCCGTTGTCCAGTCGGTTGATGCCCACGTCGATGACGATGGCACCGGGCTTTATCCACTCGCCGCGGATGATGCCGGGACGACCCACGGCGGCCACGACCAGGTCGGCGCGGGCGATGTGGGCGGGGAGATCCCGGGTGCGGCTGTGGCAGACGGTCACGGTGCAGCCGGCGCCGAGCAGTTCCAGGGCCATCGGCCGCCCGACGATGTTGGAGGCGCCCACGATGACCGCGTCGAGGCCCGCCAGCTCGACCCCGGTGCGGGAGAGCAGGGTCATCACGCCGTGGGGGGTGCAGGGGCAGAGCACCGGCATGCGCACGGCCAGCCGCCCCATGTTGTAGGGATGGAAGCCGTCCACGTCCTTGTCCGGGCGGATGCGTTCGATGACCTTTTTCGGATCGACGTGGTCCGGCAGCGGCAGCTGGACCAGGATTCCGTCCACGCCGGGATCGGCGTTCAGCTCATCCACCAGCGCCAGGATCTCCGCCTCGGGCGTGTCGGCCGGCAGGTCGTGGCTCACCGAGACGAAGCCCACCTCATGGCAGGCGTTGCGCTTGCCGCGCACGTAGACCCGGGAGGCGGGGCTCTCGCCCACCAGCACCACGGCCAGGCCCGGCGGCCTCCGGCCCGCGGTCACCCGCTGTTCCACGCCCGCCTTCACCTGGCTGCGGACTTCCGCGGCCACCGCCCTGCCGTCAAGTATCTGTGCGCTCATCGAAAGCAATATTCGTGGTGGATGGACTATGTATTCATGGACAAGAAAAGTTTAAAATTATCTCATGCAAGACGGGGTTTCGTCACGCCAGACCGATTTGCCGCCACCGGCCGCAGGCTGGTCGCAGAATGATTGACGGGGCCGTTCGTGGCGCGTATCATTCGCAACCTTCCTGAGCAGGGTCGGCTGGTACGGTCCTGCAGAACGCTCTGGTTGCGGTGTGTTCACGGGGTATAGCGCAGCCTGGTAGCGCACCTGCTTTGGGAGCAGGGAGTCGGGGGTTCAAATCCCTCTACCCCGACCAGTTTCCTGTGCAGGCGCACCGGCGGTCGCGTGGTGGTGTGTACAGACGGTTTCAACCATGCGCCCGTAGCTCATCCGGATAGAGCATCGGCCTTCTAAGCCGAGGGTAGCAGGTTCGAGTCCTGCCGGGCGTGCCAGACAGTTGGCCGGCTGGTGTGACGACAGGTTTTATGGTGAGCGTAGCTCAGTTGGCAGAGCCCCGGATTGTGGATCCGGTGGTCGTGGGTTCGAGCCCCATCGCTCACCCCATTATTTGCAGTGCGAGGGTGTTGAGTAGGACGCCCGGTTGTGAAAAACTGTTGCAATAGTTTCCCGCGGGCCGTTAGCTCAGTTGGTAGAGCAGCTGACTCTTAATCAGCGGGTCGAAGGTTCGAATCCTTCACGGCCCACCAAACAGACCGCATACCCGGCCACTCGCCGGGTTTTTTTTTGCCGCTGCCGGGTTGTGTCCGTCGCGGTCCCGTCGCGTCAGAACCGGGCGCGGCGGAGCCGCGCCGTGGACTTCAAGGCGGATTCGGATCAGTGTGCGGCGGACCCGGCGGCAGGGTCCGCCGGCGGTTTTCTGAAGGTGGCTTTGGCAGGGTCTGGGTTAGTATACTATCCCGATTGCCGTGGATAATCAGGCGAAAGTGGCGGAATTGGTAGACGCGCTGGATTTAGGTTCCAGTGGGGGAACCCGTGAGAGTTCGAGTCTCTCCTTTCGCACCAGTTCAGGCCTGATGGGCGCGCGGCCAGCGGCCGCCGTGGATCCGGACGGCCTCCCCATGAATCTTTGAGAACGACACGGTGTGCCGGCCATGCCGTTGATTGGAGTGGAGACATGCAGGTTTCAGTGGAAACGACCGAGGGTCTTGAGCGCCGCCTGTCCGTGGAGGTTCCCGCGGAGCGGATCGACAGCGAGGTGCAGCAGCGCCTGAAGAAAATGGCCGGCAGTGTGCGCCTGGATGGTTTCCGTCCCGGCAAGGTGCCCATGAAGGTGGTCCAGAACCGCTTCGGGGAGCAGATCCGGCACGAGGTCATCGGCGAGGTACTGCAGTCGAGCTTCTACGAGGCCATCAGCCAGGAGAAACTCCGTCCCGCCGGCCGTCCCGAGATCGAGCCCACCAGCATGGAGCCGGGCAAGTCGCTCGCCTATACGGCGGTGTTCGAGGTCTATCCCGAACTGACCCTGGCCGGCATGGACCAGATCAAGATTGAGCGCCCCGTCACCGGCATCGAGGCGGTGGACGTCGATCGCATGATCGAGACCCTGCGCAAGCAGCGCACCACTTGGGAGGCCGTCGAGCGCCCGGCGCAGGACGGCGATCAGCTGGTGATGGACTTCGAGGGTACCATCGACGGCGAAGGCTTCCAGGGCAACAAGGCCGAGGGCGCCAAGCTGGTGCTCGGCAGCGGCCGCTTCATCCCCGGGTTCGAGGAGGGGATGCAGGGCGCGGCGCCCGGCGAGGAGCGCACACTGGATCTCCAGTTCCCCGAGGACTATCCGGCCAAGGAGGTGGCGGGCAAGCCGGTCCGGTTCAAGGTCAGGCTTACCGCCGTGGAGGAGCCGAAGCTGCCGGAGGTCAACGAGGAGTTCGCCAAGTCCTTCGGGATCGCCGACGGCGATCTGGAGAGCCTGCGCGAGCAGGTGCGCGAGAACATGCAGCGCGAGCTCGACCAGACCATCAAGAACACGGTCAAGAACCAGGTGATGGACGGACTCATCGAGGCCAATCCCATCGAGGTTCCGAAGGCGCTGATTACCGAGGAGATTGGCCGTCTCCAGGAGCAGGCGCGGATGCAGTTCGGCGGTGGCGCGGAAATGAAGCTCCCAGACGAGATGTTCACCGACCAGGCCGAGCGGCGCATCAAGCTGGGGCTCATCCTGGCCGAAATCATCCAGGCCAACCAGATGAAGGTGGATCCGGAGCGCCTGCGCAGCACCATCGAGAACATCGCGGCGGCCTACGAGGACCCGGAGCAGGTGGTCAAGTGGTACTACAGCCGCAAGGACCAGATGTCCGAGCTGGAGTCGGTGGTGCTCGAGGACCAGGTGGTGGACTGGATCCTGGGCCAGGCCCAGATCACGGACAAAGAAACCCCATTCAACGAGTTGATGAAAGTGGGTGAAGGGGCCTGATAAGCTGGCGCTTGCCACCCTCGAGAGTGGCGCAGCATACCGATAGCCACCGTTGCAGGGACGCCGGCTCGATTCACAGGTCGCTCCGCACAGTTCGCACAGAGGAACTTACATGTCCGACATTCAAGCCCTGAACCTGGTGCCCATGGTGGTGGAGCAGTCGGCCCGCGGTGAACGGGCCTACGATATCTACTCGCGCCTGCTGAAGGAGCGGGTGGTATTCCTGGTGGGGCCGGTTGAGGATTACATGGCCAACCTGGTGGTCGCCCAGCTGCTGTTTCTCGAGTCGGAGAATCCGGACAAGGATATCCACCTCTACATCAATTCCCCTGGCGGCTCCGTCAGCGCCGGGCTGGCCATCTATGACACCATGCAGTTCATCAAGCCCGACGTGAGCACCATGTGCATCGGGCAGGCGGCGAGCATGGGGGCGCTGCTGCTCACCGCCGGCGCGGCGGGCAAGCGCCACGCCCTGCCGCATTCGCGCATCATGATTCACCAGCCCCTGGGCGGGGTGCAGGGCCAGGCCTCGGATATCGAGATCCATGCCCGCGAGATGCTCCAGACCCGGGATCGCCTGAACAAGATTCTCGCCAACCACACCGGGCAGCCCCTGGACAAGATTCGCGTGGATACCGATCGCGACAATTTCATGAGCGGGGATGACGCCGTCGCCTATGGCCTGATCGACTCGGTCCTGACCCGGCGCGGGACCCCGGCCAAGGGCAGGGACGAGTAGGCGCCGGAACCACGAAACAAGGCCGGTGTCTGATACAATTTGGGTATTGGCCGCCGGCTTGAGCATAGGGTTGCAAATCTGCGCATTTGTCTGCATCTTGACACCTGGAAGGATGCGCATTACCAGGTGAGGTGGGGTTATGAGTAACGATCAGAACACCCGGGACGACGGCGGAAAGCTTCTGTACTGCTCGTTCTGCGGCAAAAGTCAGCACGAGGTGCGTAAGCTGATCGCCGGTCCTTCCGTGTTCATCTGCGATGAGTGCGTGGAGCTGTGCAACGACATCATCCGCGAGGAGGTGCAGGAGCACGCCACCCAGGGCAAGGGCGACAAGCTGCCCACCCCCCACGAAATACACACGATCCTGGACGAGTACGTGATCGGCCAGGGGCATGCGAAGCGTGTTCTTTCCGTAGCGGTCTACAACCACTACAAGCGCCTGCGCACGAAGGTCAACCGTGAAGACGTGGAACTGGCCAAGAGCAACATCCTGCTCATCGGCCCCACCGGCTGCGGCAAGACGCTGCTGGCGGAGACCCTCGCCCGGCTGCTCAACGTGCCCTTCACCATCGCCGACGCCACCACCCTCACCGAGGCCGGTTATGTGGGCGAGGACGTCGAGAACATCATCCAGAAGCTGCTGCAGAAGTGTGACTACGACGTGGACAAGGCCCAGACCGGCATTGTCTACATCGACGAGATCGACAAGATCTCGCGCAAGTCGGACAACCCCTCCATCACCCGCGACGTCTCGGGCGAGGGAGTACAGCAGGCGCTGCTGAAGCTCATCGAGGGCACGGTGGCCTCGGTGCCGCCACAGGGGGGGCGCAAGCATCCCCAGCAGGAGTTCCTGCAGGTCGACACCTCCAACATCCTGTTCATCTGCGGCGGGGCCTTCGCCGGCCTGGAGAAGATTATCCGCAGCCGGTCGGAGAAGGGCGGAATCGGATTCTCCGCCGAAGTGCGGCCGCGGGACGACAAGCGCAGCATCAGCGAGACGCTCCGCGACGTGGAGCCCGAGGATCTCATCAAGTACGGCCTCATTCCGGAGTTCGTCGGCCGGCTGCCGGTGGTGGCGACCCTGGAGGAGCTGGACGAGGCGGCGCTGATGAAGATTCTCACCGAGCCCAAGAATGCTCTGACCAAGCAGTATTCACGCCTGTTCGAGATGGACGACGTGGAACTGGAGTTCCGCGAGGATGCCCTGCGCGCCATTGCCCGCAAGGCCATGGAGCGCAAGACCGGTGCCCGCGGCCTGCGCTCCATCGTGGAAGGCGCGCTCCTCGACACCATGTACGACATCCCCTCCGTGGAAGGGTTGACCAAGGTGGTGCTGGACGAGTCGGTCATCCAGGGTGAGTCGGAACCCCTGCTGATCTACGAGAACACCGAGACACCCCAGCGCCTCGCATCCGACAAGAGCTGAGGCCGGCGCGCCGGGCGGGGAGAATCCTCTCCCCGCCCGGCGTGCGGATTCGCCCGGGCCGGAACGGCCGGCAGCCGGCTTTGGGCAGAAATATCCTCCCGCTGTACTTGAAATCCACCACCGCGGTCCGCATATAATAACCTAGCGCGACACTCGGGTGTTTCCTGGGACGCAGATTCGGGCCCGTCAGGTCCCCAGCCAATGAGGTACTCCAATATGGAGCAGCAAGAGCACTTCCAGTCCGAAAGCCCGGTCCTGCCAGTTCTTCCCTTGCGCGATGTGGTGGTCTACCCGCACATGGTGATCCCGCTGTTCGTTGGCCGGGAAAAGTCCATCAATGCCCTGGAAGCGGCGATGGCCGAGGACAAGCAGATCCTGCTGGTGGCCCAGAAGAGCGCAACCCAGGATGATCCGGAGCAGGGTGACATCTACACTATCGGCAGCCTGTCCACGATCCTGCAGCTGCTCAAGCTTCCCGACGGCACGGTGAAGGTGCTGGTGGAGGGCGCCCAACGCGCCGAGATCAGCCGCTTCGTCTCTGACGACCCCTTCTTCAAGGCGGAGATTGCCGTCCTGCCCCAGGAGAAGCTGGACGAACGCGAGGCGGAGGTTCTCTCCCGCTCGGTCATTGCCCAGTTCGACCAGTATGTGAAGCTGAACAAGAAGGTCCCGCCGGAGATTCTCACCTCCCTGGCCGGGATCGATGACCCCGATCGGCTGGCCGACACCGTGGCGGCGCACATGTCGCTCAAGATCGAGGAGAAGCAGAAGATCCTCGAAATCCGCAGTGCCCGTGAGCGCCTCGAACACCTCATCGGCCTGATGGAGTCGGAGATCGATCTGCTGCAGGTGGAGAAGCGCATCCGCAACCGCGTCAAGCGGCAGATGGAGAAGAGCCAGCGCGAGTACTACCTGAACGAGCAGATGAAGGCCATCCAGAAGGAACTGGGGGAACTGGAGGACGCGCCCAACGAGATCGAGGATCTCGCTCGCAGGATCGAAGAGTCGGGCATGTCCAAGGAGGCCAAGGAAAAGGTCACCGCGGAGTTGAACAAGCTGAAGATGATGTCGCCCATGTCCGCCGAGGCGACGGTGGTGCGCAATTACATCGACTGGCTGGTGGGCGTGCCGTGGAAGAAGCGCACCAAGGTCAGCCGTGACCTGGCCAAGGCCGAGGAGATTCTCGAAGCCGATCACTATGGCCTGGAGAAGGTCAAGGAGCGGATTATCGAATATCTCGCGGTGCAGACCCGCGTGAGAAAGCTCAAGGGCCCGATTCTCTGCCTGGTGGGCCCTCCCGGCGTGGGCAAGACCTCGCTCGGCCGTTCCATCGCCCGGGCGACAAACCGCAAGTTCACCCGCATGTCCCTCGGCGGCGTGCGTGACGAGGCGGAGATCCGCGGCCACCGCCGCACCTATATCGGCTCCATGCCGGGCAAGATCATCCAGAAGCTCTCCAAGGTCGGGACGCGCAACCCGCTGTTCCTGCTCGACGAGATCGACAAGATGGCGATGGATTTCCGCGGCGATCCCTCCTCGGCGCTGCTGGAGGTGCTCGATCCGGAGCAGAACCACACCTTCAATGATCACTACCTGGAGGTGGACTACGACCTGTCCGACGTGATGTTCGTGGCCACGGCCAACTCGTTGAACATCCCCGCGCCCCTGCTCGACCGCATGGAGGTCATCCGCATCCCCGGCTATACCGAGGATGAGAAGGTCAACATCGCCCAGCGCTACCTGGTTCCGAAGCAGATCCGTGAAAACGGCCTGAAAGAGAGCGAACTCGCCCTCACCGAGGCGGCCATGCGCGACATCGTCCGCTACTACACCCGGGAGGCCGGCGTGCGCAGCCTGGAGCGGGAAATCTCCAAGATCTGCCGCAAGGTGGTGAAGGAGGTGCTGCTCAAGCCCAAGGAGCGGAAAATCAGCGTCACGCCCAAGGGCCTGGAGCACTACCTGGGCGTAAAGCGCTTCCGCTTCGGTCGTGCCGAGGAGCAGGACCAGGTGGGGCAGGTGACCGGGCTGGCCTGGACGGAGGTGGGCGGCGAGTTGCTCACCATCGAGGCCGTGGCGGTGCCGGGCAAGGGCAAGGCCGTGTTTACCGGGCGTCTGGGCGACGTGATGCAGGAGTCCATCCAGGCGGCCATGACCGTGGTGCGCAGTCGGGCCGCGACCCTGGGTATCGAGCCCGAGTTCTATGAAAAACGCGATATCCATATCCACGTGCCGGAGGGGGCCACACCCAAGGACGGCCCGAGCGCCGGCGTGGGTATGTGCACGGCCCTGGTCTCCTCATTGACCGGAATCCCCGTGCATGCCGATGTGGCCATGACCGGTGAAATCACCCTGCGTGGCGAGGTGCTGCCCATCGGCGGGCTGAAGGAAAAACTGTTGGCGGCCCATCGCGGCGGCATCGGCAGGGTGGTGATTCCCGAAGAGAACAAGCGTGATCTGAAGGAGATACCGAAGAACATCAAGCAGGATCTCGAGATTATCCCGGTCAAATGGATAGACCAGGTCCTCGAGGTCGCTTTGCAGCATGTTCCCGAGCCCCTGTCAGCCAAGGATGAGTCGCCGAGCGAGAATGTGGCACCCAAGGCCAAGGCCGAGAAGGGCAAGAAGAACACGCGCATCGGTACGCACTAGTGGAGTGATTCACGCCTGGAGGCACTTTCAGGTGTGAACGCTACACTGGCTGCAGGCCGATTCCGAATGAAGAACCAGCCGCCCGGCGGGAGTCGCTGTGCGGCTGGTTCCGCGTTCAGGGTGATGGCTCCCCGTACCCTCGGCGCTCGATCCCGGGCCGGCCGGTGCCGGCTCGAGTGGGGGTTGCCGGGAATGCGTCCTGCCGTCGCGGCTCCCGACCCGGACCGGGTACGCAGCGGGCGATTCGTCCGCATGCGCTCACTGCCGCGGGGAGGTCGCGTGGAAGCCTGTCGCGGATCTCTCCGGGAGTCATAAGTCATAAAAGAGGCGCCGGGACCTTAACAGGTGCGTTCCACTGACGTAGTATCACCCGGTGCGCCGCTGATTGGATGAGATCGTACAGCGCCTCGCCCGGAGGGAACTGCAAACATTCACCGGCGCCGCGGCGCAGGCCCAGCCAGGGACAGGCGGCCGCCCCGAGCTATGCACCGGGCCTTTCGCACCCGTCGGTCCTGAGCGGGGGCGGCAGCCTCCGGCGCCATCGCCACAGCCAGTGCCGTACCCGCAGTCCGCAGTGTTGCATTTCCTGTAAGGAAAATGGTTTGGTACCCGAGGCCGGTAGTCGCAGAGTGGTCCGAATGTCGTGCCACCCTGTGTTTTTCCGGGTCCGAGTGAAATATTTTCGATTATCCGCTTGACGGCTTTGTGGGCCTGTTGGTATAAATTGCGCCTCCCGCGGAGGCATCCCACACCGCCGGAAAGCACGACGAACTTGAGGGGGGGAACACCTGTGAACAAGTCCGAACTCGTTGACGCGATCGCCGCTGAAGCCGACGTCTCCAAAGCCGCCGCCGGTCGTGCCGTGGATGCCATGGTCTCCGCTGTCACCACCGCTCTGCAGCGGGGTGAGCAGGTCAGTCTGGTTGGCTTCGGTACCTTCACCGTGCGCGAACGCGCCGCACGGACCGGCCGCAACCCGCAGACCGGCGAAAACATCGAGATCCAGGCCGCGCGGATTCCGGCTTTCAAAGCTGGCAAGGCACTCAAGGATGCTGTAAACTAACGCGCCTTCCTTGGGTGCTTAGCTCAGCTGGGAGAGCATCGCCCTTACAAGGCGAGGGTCGGGGGTTCAAACCCCTCAGCACCCACCAGTTCACGGAGTGGTAGTTCAGTTGGTTAGAATACCGGCCTGTCACGCCGGGGGTCGCGGGTTCGAGTCCCGTCCACTCCGCCAACACTGAAAAGGGTGCACCCGTGAGGGTGCGCCCTTTTTTATTTTCATCACCCGTTCGGCGTTTGCCCGGTTTGTCACCGGCGCCTGAATTGGCTACGCTGAGTCGCTTGTGATCGGACGAGGATAAATCAGATGCTGCAGGATATCAGGGAGAAGGCGCAGGGTTGGATCGCCTGGGCCATCGTCATCTTGATCAGCATTCCCTTCGCGCTCTGGGGTATCAACTCCTACTTCGGTTCCGGGGCTTCCGTGACCGTAATGGAGATCAACGGTACCGAAGTGGACCGGGGGGAATTCCAGCAGCTCTACCAGCAGCAGCGCCGCCAGTTCGAGGCGCTGCTCGGCAATAACTCGGGACAGGTGAGCGAGGAGATGCTGCGGGAGAGCGTGATCGAGGGCATCATCCGCAACCAGCTGCTGCTGCAGGGCGCCGCCGATGCCGGGTTCCGCATCGGCGACGAGCAGCTCGCGACGCGGATCCACACCATGTCCGAGTTCCAGAGCAACGGCGCTTTCAACAAGTCCCTGTACGAGTCGCGCCTGCGCGGCAGCGGCTACAATCCGGCCAGTTTCGAGGCGAGCCTGCGCAGCGGGATGCTCACCGACCAGGTCGAGACCGGAATCACCGTGACCGAATTTGCCACGCCGCTGGAGGTGGACGATGCGGTGCGCCTGAGCGATCAGCGGCGCGAGGTGGGTTTCCTGACCGTTTCCGCCGACACCTTCACCGATCAGGTCACCGTCAACGATGCGGACATCGAGCAATATTACAACGACAACCGCGATCGTTACGTGACCCAGGAGCAGGTGAAGGTGAACTACCTGGAGCTGTCGGTCGACTCCATCGCCGCGCAGCTGCAGCCCACCGAGGCGGCCCTGAAGGCATACTACGAGGCCCATCTCGACAGCTATCGGACCGAGGGCGCGCGCCGCGCCGCCCATATCCTGATCCAGGCGGACCCGAAGGACGAAGAGGCAATGGCAGCCGCGCGGCAGAAGGCCAGGGACCTGCTGGCACAGCTGCGCGAAGGCGCCGATTTCAGCGCGCTGGCCGAGGCGAACTCCGATGATCCCGGCTCCGCGGGCAAGGGAGGCGATCTCGGTTTCTTCGGCCGCGGCGTCATGGACCCGGCGTTCGAGGAGGCGGTCTACGGCCTGCAGCCGGAGGAGATTTCGGAGCCCGTTGAGACCGCCTTCGGTGTCCACATCATCAAGCTCCTGGATGTGCGCCCCGGCGCGACCAAGAGTTTCGAGGATGCTCGCGACCAGGTGCGGCGCGACTATGCGCGCCATGAGGCCGAGGCCGAGTTCTACGAGAAGGCGGAAACCCTGACCAACCTCGCCTACGAGCAGCCCGATTCCCTGCAACCGGCGGCGGATGCGCTCGGCATGTCCGTGCAGAACACCGACTGGTTCGCTCGCGATGGCGGTACCGGCATCGCCGGGAACCCACAGGTGCTCGAGGCCGCCTTCAGCAACGATGTGCTGAACGGCAACAACAGCGAGGTTCTGGAGCTCGATACCAACCACTATCTCGTGCTGCGGGTTCAGGAACACCGTCCTTCCGCGCCCCAACCGCTGGAGACGGTGCGCGACGCCATTCGCGCGACCTTGGTGCAGGCTCGAGCCGAGGAGCGTGCGCGCGAGCTCGGGCAGCAGGTGCTCGCCGCCATCCGTGGCGGCCAGACGCCTGAGGCCGCGGCTTCGGAACACTCGCTGAAGTGGCAGCCGCCCGCCAGCGTCGGCCGCAACGCGCCGGAGCTGGATACCGCCGTCCTGCGCACCGCGTTCGCCATGCCCCGTCCGCAGCCGGGCGCTTCGACCGCCGATGGCGTCTCCCTGCCCGGCGGGGACTACGCCGTGGTGGTGCTCAGCGGGGTGGTTGACGGCGATCCGGCCGCCGCCGAGGCCGGGCAGCGGCGCCGGCTCGCCCAGCAGCTGGTGCGTGGTTTCGGTGACAACGACTATCTCTACTACAGCGAGACCCTCCGCGCCGACGCCGAGGTGGTCATTCGGCGCGACAACCTCTGATCGCCGGGCCGCAGCCAACGGGCCGCCGCGCAGACCGCGCGGCGGCCCGTTCCGTTACGGTTTCCACGACCTGAAATGACCCATCACCAAGCCGTCAAGACCCTGCAGGCAGCGCTGCAGTCGTGCATGCTCGCTGACCGCCGCCGCCTGCGCGGGCGCCTCCGCAGGCTGATGGACCGGGGCGGGGGCATGGAGAAGCTGGCGGCGCTGGAAACGGAGGTCCGGGCCTCCGCGGCGCGCCGGGAACGGCGCCGTGCCGCACTGCCAGTCCCAACGTTTCCCCCTGAACTCCCGGTATCCGCCCAGCGGGATGCCATCGCCGCCGCGATCCGCGACCACCAGGTGGTGGTGATCGCCGGCGAAACCGGCTCGGGCAAGACCACCCAGCTGCCGAAGATATGCCTCGAGCTGGGTCGCGGAGTCGACGGCCTGATAGGCCACACACAGCCCCGCCGCATCGCCGCACGCAACGTCGCCCAGCGGATTGCCGATGAGCTGGGCACGCCGCTCGGGCAGGCGGTGGGCTACAAGGTGCGCTTCACCGATCGTGGCGGCGGCGACACCCACATCAAGCTGATGACCGACGGCATCCTGCTGGCGGAGACCCAGGGCGACCGTCGCCTGGAGCAGTACGACACCCTCATCATCGACGAGGCCCACGAGCGCAGCCTAAACATCGACTTCCTGCTCGGCTACCTCAGGCAACTGCTGCCGCGGCGTCCCGACCTGAAGGTGATCATCACCTCGGCAACCATCGATCCGCAGCGGTTTTCACGGTTTTTCGGCGGCGCGCCGGTGTTGGAGGTCTCGGGCCGCACCTATCCGGTGGAGGTCCGCTACCGGCCGCTCTACAGCGGCGAAGGCGCCGATGGGGATCGGGACCAGCTGCAGGGGATCCTGGACGCGGTGGACGAGGCGGCCCGGCACGGCCCGGGTGACACCCTGGTGTTCCTGGCCGGCGAGCGCGAAATCCGCGAAACCGCCGAGGCGCTGCGCAAGCACCACCCCCCCCATACCCAGATCCTGCCCCTGTTCGCGCGCCTCTCGGCCGCCGAGCAGCAACGCGTGTTCGCGCCCCACGGCGGGCGGCGCATCGTGCTCGCCACCAACGTGGCGGAAACCTCCCTGACCGTCCCGGGCATCCGTTACGTGGTGGACCCGGGCAACGCCCGAATCAGCCGCTACAGTGTACGCAGCAAGGTGCAGGGTCTGCAGATCGAGTCGGTCTCGCAGGCCAGCGCCAACCAGCGCAAGGGGCGCTGTGGACGCATCAGCGCCGGGCTCTGTTTCCGCCTCTATGCAGAGGAGGATTTTCACTCCCGTCCGGAGTTCACCGATCCCGAGATCCTGCGCACCAACCTCGCCGCGGTGATCCTGCGCATGCAGGCGCTGGGGCTCGGCGACGTGGAGCAGTTCCCGTTCCTTGACGCCCCCGATGCGCGGGCCGTCAACGATGGCTTCCGCCTGCTGGGCGAACTCGGGGCGCTGGACGGACACCGCAGGCTGACCCCGCTGGGGCGCCAACTGGCGCGTCTGCCGGTGGATCCCCGCATCGGGCGCATGGTGCTCGCCGGCGCCGAGCGCCATTGCCTGGAGGAGGTGCTGATCATCGCCAGCGCCCTGAGCATCCAGGATCCGCGCGAACGCCCGCTGGAGGCGCAGCAGGCGGCGGACGAGGCGCACAAGGCGTTCCGCCATCCGGAATCCGACTTCCTGGGCCACGTGAACCTGTGGCGCGCCTACCAGGAACAGAAACAGCACCTGTCCCAGAATAAGCTGCGCCGCTGGTGCCGGGACAATTTCCTCTCTTTCCTGCGTATGCGCGAATGGGAGGACATCCACACCCAGATTTTCACCCTGGTGCGGGAGATGGGGATGCGTCCGAACCAGGTGGCGGCCGAGTACGACGCGGTGCACAAAGCGCTGCTGTCCGGGTTGCTGGACAACGTGGCCTTGCGCGTCGACGCAGGGGAGGGGGAGGGCGAGGAAAAGAGCTCGCGCCGGCGGCCGCCGACCCAGTACCAGGGTGCCCGTGGCACCCGCCTCCAGATTTTTCCCGGTTCCTCACTGGCGGCCCGCAAGCCGCGCTGGATAGTGGCCGCGGAGCTGGTGGAGACCCAGCGGGTCTACGCCCGGGGGGTGGCGCGGGTGGAGCCGGAATGGGTGGAGGAGGTGGGCACCCACCTGGTCCGGCGCAGCCACTTCGATCCCCACTGGGAGAAGCGCCCGGCGCAGGTGATGGCCTATGAGCGGGTCTCCCTCTACGGTCTGATCCTGCAGCCGAAGCGTCCGGTGCACTACGGGCCGATTGCGCCGGAAGAGGCCCGCGAAATCTTCATCCGCGCGGCCCTGGTGCGGGGTGACTACCGTACCGGCGCGGACTTCTTCGCCCACAACCGCGCCCTCATCGAGGAGGTTGAGGAACTGGAGTCCAAGTCCCGCCGCCGGGATATCCTCGTGGATGAGGAGGTGCTCTACCAGTTCTATGATCGGCAGGTCCCGGCCGGGGTCCACAGTGGCGCCCAATTCGAGAAGTGGCTGCGTCAGGCGGGCAGGGAGCAGCCCGACCTGCTGCACCTCAGCCGCGAGTACCTGATGCAGCATGGCGCCGCCGGGATCACCGAGGACAGCTTCCCCGGGACGCTGGAAGTGGAGGGACTTACCCTGTCCCTGGACTACCACTTCGAGCCCGGGCACGAAGCGGACGGCGTCACCGTCAGTGTGCCGGCCGCGGCACTCAACCAGCTGCGTGCCGAGGCATTCGGCTGGCTGGTCCCGGGGCTGCTGCGGGAGAAGGTGATCGCACTGATCAAGTCTCTGCCCAAGTCGCTGCGGCGCAGCTTCGTCCCGGCGCCGGATTTCGCCGATGCCTGCCTCGAGCGAATGGATGCGGGTGCCGGAGAGCTGACCGCCGCGCTGGGCACGGCGCTGGCGCAGATGACCGGCATCAGGGTGCCGGGCGAGGCGTGGCAGGAGGCGGCCCTGCCCGATCACCTGCGTATGCGGTTCCGGGTGATCGAGGGGAAGCGGGAACTGGCCAGCGGCCGCGATCTCGGCGTCCTGCGGGAGCAACTCCAGGGCGCCGCCCGGCAGAGCTTCCGCAGAGCCTCCGACCGCCGGTTCGAGCGGGAAGGGATCCGGTCCTGGGACTTCGGCGATCTGCCCGAACAGGTGGTGCTCGATGCCCGCGGTGGCCTGAGCGGCTATCCCGGGCTGGCGGACCGGGGCGAGTCGGTCGAACTGCGGTTGTTCGACACCCCGCAGAAGGCCGAGACCGCCAGCCGGGACGGACTGGTGCGGCTGTTCCTGCTGGCGCTGGGAACCGATGCCCGACGCCTGGCCAAGGGACTCCCGGTGAGCCGCGCCATGTGCCTGCACTACACGCTGGCGGTGCGCGCCGAGCCTCCGGCGACGGTGGTGATGCCTCCCGACGATCCGGGCCTGGCGCCGTGCGAGGCGCTGCGGCGGGACCTGCTGCGGGCCGCGGTGGTGGAGGTCTTCCTGGGCGACGCCCCCCTGGTGCGCGATCAGCAGGCCTTCGAACGCCGCCTGGAGGAGGGGCGGCGGCGCCTGGTCGAGGCGGCCAACCGTCTCGCGGCCGCGGCCGGGCGGGCCCTGGAAACCTACCACGGGGTAGCTGGCCGGCTGGCTGGGGAGCCCAGGCCGGCCGACGCAGCGGCCTGGGCCGACCTGCGCGAGCAGCTCGGCTTCCTGGTCTACCGCGGCTTTGCCGCCGTGACCCCGGCCGAATCGCTGCGCCACCTGCCGCGCTACCTCACCGCCATGGAGCGACGGCTGGAGAAACGGGCGCTCAATCCGGCACGGGACGACCAGTCCATGGCCGAGATCCGTCCCCTGTGGGAAGCCTGGCGCCGGCGGGCCGAGTCGGTGGCGGCCGAGGGACTTCGGGATCCCGCGCTGTCCACGTTCCGCTGGGCCCTGGAGGAGCTGCGGGTCTCCCTGTTCGCCCAGGAGCTCAAAACCGCCCAGTCGGTCTCGTTGAAACGGCTGCGCAGCCGATGGAGGGAGCTGGAACCCGCCGACTAGTGTACTGCGTCACTCTTGGAGGCCCATTCGGCGACTCGCCCGAAGGGAGCCACCCGAAAGCACCATGACTGCGTTGCAGCGCTGTCAAGGGAAACAACCATTGCCTGCGCACTGCGCCTTGTCCTGGCGCTTTCGGGGGGCCCTGAAAGGACCTCCAAGAGTGACGCAGTACACACTAGACCGCCGTGCCGGCGGCGGCTTCGCCGGGATCGGGCCGGTAATACGGATCCCATGTGCTTACAGCGCTTTTGACTACCCTAGCACCATGCAATAAAATTGCCGGCTTATGTTGCGTGGGCCGCTGCCGAAGCTGATCGACCCTGTCGCGCTGGCGCGAGCCGGTACGCGGGTGGAGGGCGATCTGCCGCTGGCGGACCTCACCCGGCTGTGCGGCTGTCTGACGGACGACGCGGGTGTGGTGGATGTTGCGCTGGAGTTCGGCACGGGCGAGGGCCGGTTGCGCTACGTGCGCGGCAGGCTGCGGGCCCGGGTGTCGCTTATCTGCCAGCGCTGTCTTCAGCCCATGGAGCTGGAGCTGGAGCAGCCGGTCGAGCTGGAGATTGTCCCCAGCGACGAGGCGGCGCGATCGCTGCACGGCGACCGCGACCCTCTCGTGGCCACCGGCGAACCCCTCGATCTGGCCACCCTTGTCGAGGATGAACTGCTGCTGGCGCTGCCGTTTGCGCCCATGCATGAGCTCGATGCGTGTCCCGCCGCCGGCGAGCCGCACGAGACACAGGAAGAAGTTGAGCCCAGTGCCGGGCCGGAGCGGGAGAATCCGTTCAGCATTTTGGCGGCACTGAAGAAAGACCGTGACTGATATTTTTCGGGAGTGACCCGGTAATGGCCGTTCAGCAGAATCGAAAGACCCGTTCCAAGCGTGGCATGCGCCGCGCCCACGACGCCCTGACCAGCAAGGCTCTGTCCATCGAGCCCACCAGCGGCGAGACCCACCTGCGCCACCACGTGAGCCCCGATGGCTATTACCGTGGCCGCAAGATCGACACCGGAAAGGCCGAGTAAGCGTTGAGTCCCACGACGATCGCCCTGGACGCCATGGGTGGCGACCACGGGCCATCCGTGGTGGTTCCGGCTGCGCTGAAGCGGCTGGACAGGGAACCGGAACTGCGCATCATCCTGGTGGGTGATCGCGAGGTTCTCGAGCGCGAGCTGAAGTCCCGCGGGCGTGTCGGTGACGACCGCCTGCGGGTTCATCACGCCTCGCAGAAGGTGGAGATGGACGAGCCGCCGGCCCAGGCGCTGCGCAACAAGAAAGACTCCTCCATGCGCGTGGCCATCAACCTGGTCAAGCAGGGGGAGGCCGGCGCCTGTGTCAGCGCCGGCAACACCGGCGCCCTGATGGCGACGGCGCGTTACGTCCTCAAGACCCTGCCGGGTGTGGACAGGCCGGCCATCATCACCGCCCTGCCCACCATCACGGGGCATACCCATGTCCTGGACCTGGGTGCCAACGTTGACTGCAGCGCCGAGCACCTGTTCCAGTTCGCGGTCATGGGCTCGGTGCTGGTGGCGGCGGTGGACGGCAATGCCCGGCCGCGGGTTGGCCTGCTCAACATTGGTGAGGAGGCCATCAAGGGCAACGAGCAGGTCAAGGAGGCGGCCGCGCTGCTGTCCCGTTCCGATGCCGTCAACTACATCGGGTACGTGGAGGGAGACGACATCTACAAGGGCGGTGCGGACGTGGTGGTCTGCGACGGCTTTGTCGGCAACGTGGCACTGAAGACCAGCGAGGGGGTGGCCAAGATGATCAGTCACTTCATGCGCCAGGAGTTCAACCGGAACTGGCTGACCCGGATCGCCGGCCTGCTGGCTCTGCCGGCGCTGAGGGCATTCCGCCACCGGGTCGATCCGCGCCGCTACAACGGCGCCAGCCTGGTGGGGCTGCAGGGCATCGTGGTGAAGAGCCATGGCAGCGCCGACGAGCTTTCCTTCGCCAACGCCATCCAGGTGGCCCGGCGCGAGGCGCAGAAGAACGTTCCGGAACGCATCAGCCATCAACTCAGTTCACTGCTACTGGAAAGGCGGGCGGTTTGAAATACTCACGGATAATCGGCACCGGCGGCTACCTGCCGGAACAGGTCCGGACCAACGCGGACCTGGAGAAGCTGGTGGATACCACCGACCAGTGGATCGTGGAGCGCACCGGCATTCGCCGCCGCCATGTGGCCGGGGCGGACGAGACCGCCTCCAGCATGGCCGAGATCGCCGCTCGGCGGGCACTGGAAGCGGCCGGCAGGACAGCGGAGGATGTGGGGCTCATCATCGTGGCCACCAGTTCCCCCGACCGCATCTTCCCCAGCACCGCCTGCCTGGTGCAGCAGCGGCTCGGCATCCGTAACGGCTGCCCGGCCTTCGACGTGCAGGCCGCCTGTGCCGGCTTCGCCTACGGGCTCAGCATCGCTGACCAGTTCGTCCGCACCGGCGCGGCCCGCACCGCGCTGGTGATCGGCAGCGAGGCGAATTCCAGGATCCTCGACTGGACCGATCGGGGCACCTGCATCATCTTCGGCGACGGCGCCGGCGCCGTGCTGCTGGGGGCGTCGGATGAGCCGGGTGTTCTCTCCACCCACATCCATGCCGACGGTAGCTACAAGGATCTGCTCTACGTGCCCAATCCGCTGGAGGGCCAGGAGGCCGATGGGCGCAAGCCGCACATGCGCATGTTCGGCAGCGAAGTGTTCAAGGTGGCCGTCAACACACTGGGCCGGATCGTCGACGAGACCCTCGAGGCGAACGGCATGACCCGCGCCGACGTGGACTGGCTGGTTCCGCACCAGGCGAATATCCGCATCATCCAGGCCACCGCCAGGAAGCTGCGCATGCCCATGGAGCGGGTGGTGGTGACCATCGAGGACCAGGGCAACACCTCCGGCGCGTCGGTGCCCCTGGCGCTGGACGAGGCGGTGCGCGACGGCCGCATCAAGACGGGCGACGTGGTGCTGCTGGAGGCCTTCGGCGGCGGATTCACCTGGGGTTCGGCGCTGGTCAGATTCTGAACCCCGCTACCGGGCTGCAGGGCGGCGGGAATTTCCCCGCAGCCGCGGCACGCCACCAACCGGGAACTCAACCATGACGATGCTGGAAGGAAAAATCGCTCTGGTCACCGGCGCCAGCCGCGGGATCGGACAGGCCATTGCCCTGGAGCTGGCACGGCAGGGCGCGATGGTCGTCGGCACCGCCACCTCGGACCGGGGCGCGGAGGCCATCACCGCGGCGCTGGCGGAGCAGGGCGTCGAGGGGCGCGGGATGACGCTGGACGTCTCCGACGCCGGTTCGGTCAGCGCCCTGCTCGAGGCCATGGGCAAGGAATCGGGTACCCCCGACATCCTGGTCAACAACGCCGGAATCACCCGCGACAACCTCCTCATGCGCATGAAGGACGAGGAGTGGGAGGCGATTCTCAACACCAACCTCACCTCGGTCTACCGCATGAGCAAGGCCTGCCTGCGCGGCATGATGAAGGCACGCTGGGGCCGCATCATCAGCATCGCCTCGGTGGTGGGCGCCATGGGCAATGCCGGGCAGACCAACTACGCCGCCGCCAAGGCCGGCGTGATGGGTTTCACCCGGGCGCTGGCCCGCGAGGTGGGGAGCCGGAACGTGACCGTGAACACCGTGGCGCCCGGCTTCATCGACACCGACATGACCCGTGCGCTGCCCGATGAGCAGCGCACCGCCCTGCTGGGCCAGATACCGCTCGCCCGCCTGGGGCAGCCCGCCGAGATCGCTGCCGCGGTGGCGTTCCTGGCTTCTCCGGGTGCCGGCTATATCACCGGCGAGACCCTCCATGTCAATGGCGGGATGTACATGGGCTGAGTAAATGCCTCGAGATATCAATAAGATGGGCGAGCAGCCCGCCTGTGGTGCCGGGCGCCCCGGGAATTCCCCGAGGCGGCCGTCAATCCGGGAGGGAGGGGCAAATCGCCTTGCAACTTATCGGCTTTTTTATAAACTACCAACCGCAGTTATCGAGCTGCATCCCGTGCGTTTAGGAGGACAATCCTGTCATGAGCACTATTGAAGAGCGCGTCAAGAAGATCGTGGTCGAGCAGCTGGGGGTGAAGGAAGAGGAGGTCACCCGCGAGGCCTCGTTCGTCGACGACCTGGGTGCTGATTCGCTGGACACTGTTGAGCTGGTCATGGCCCTCGAGGAGGAGTTCGAGTGCGAAATCCCCGACGAGGAGGCCGAGAAGATCACCACTGTCCAGCAGGCTATCGACTACATCGAAGCCCATAGCTGAGTCGGGATGCAGCTGGTGTGCTGCTTAACTCTGGGAGGTGCTTTCAGAGTGAAGCAGTGCACTGGAATGGGCCGCCGGCCATACGCGGTCGGCGGCCTTTCTCTATTTGTGCCCGTCCATCAGCCTTATCGTCACGCGGACGGTTTTTCCGACCGCTTGTCCATGCGGACCATCCAGAATGCGGCTTCCGGGCCGCCACCGGCATAGAGGGTTTACCTTTGGCTAGGAAGCGTGTTGTTGTCACCGGCCTCGGCATGGTCTCTCCCCTTGGTCTCAGTGTCGCGGAGTCCTGGGAGAATGCGCTCGCCGGCAAGAGTGGCATCGGCCCCATCGAGCACTTCGACACCTCGGCTTTCAGCACCCGTTTCGGGGGTTCGGTCAGGAACTTCAATGTTGAGGAGTACCTGCCGCCGAAGGAGGCCAAGAAGATGGATGCGTTCATCCATTACGGCATCGCGGCCGGCGTCCAGGCGGTACGCGACTCCGGGCTCGAGGTGACCGAGGAGAACGCCCACCGCATCGGCGTGGCCATCGGATCGGGTATCGGCGGTCTGCCGGCCATCGAGCGCAATCACGAAACCTACATGAAGAGCGGTCCGCGCCGCATCTCGCCGTTCTTCGTGCCCAGCGCCATCATCAATATGATCTCCGGCAACCTGTCCATCATGTACGGGTTCAAGGGGCCGAACATCGCCATCGTCACCGCCTGCACCACCGGCACCCACAACATCGGCGAGGCCGGGCGCATCATCGCCTACGGTGATGCCGACGTGATGATAGCCGGCGGCGCGGAGATGGCCACCTCGCCCCTGGGGCTCGGCGGCTTCGGTTCCGCCCGGGCGCTGTCCACCCGCAACGATGCGCCGGAGCAGGCCAGCCGGCCATGGGATCGCGACCGCGACGGCTTCGTGCTCAGCGATGGCGGCGGCGTGGTGGTGCTGGAGGAGTACGAGCACGCCAAGCGCCGCGGCGCCAACATCTATGCCGAGCTGGTGGGCTTCGGCATGAGCGGCGACGCCTACCACATGACCCTGCCGCCGGCGGAGGGCGAGGGCGCCGCCACCTGCATGGCCAATGCCCTGCGCGATGCCGGGATGAACCCCGACGCGGTGGACTATGTCAATGCCCATGGGACCTCCACCCCGGCCGGCGACGTGGCCGAGACCCGGGCGGTGAAGACCACCTTCGGCGATCACGCCCGCAAGCTGGTGGTGAACTCCACGAAGTCGATGACCGGACACCTGCTCGGCGCGGCCGGGGCGGTGGAGGCCATCTTCTCCATTCTCGCCATCCGCGACCAGATCTCTCCGCCGACCATCAACCTCGACAATCCCGATGCGGAATGCGACCTGGACTACGTCGCCCACGCCGCCCGGGAGATGAAGATCGACGTGGCGCTGTCGAACTCCTTCGGTTTCGGCGGCACCAACGGAACCCTGATCTTCCGCAAGCCCGACTAGTCCAAAGCCACCGCCGCGGCGGTGGCTGCAACCGGCAGGCGGTGACGTGAAGCGATTTCTCCTTATCGGCCTGCTCCTGGCCGTCGCAGTCGCCGGTGGAGCCGGCGCCTGGCTTGCCGGCGCCTGGCTCGATTTCCGTGACCGCCCCCTGGAACTCCCTGCCGAGGGCCTGCGGGTGGAGCTGCCGCCCGGCGGCAATGTCCAGGGGCTGGCCCGTGACCTGGCCCGCGCGGGGGCAATCCGGCATCCTCTCTACCTGGTGCTGCTGGCCCGCTACGAAGGCGTCGATCGGCAGCTGAAGGCCGGCGAGTACGCCATCGTTCCAGGCACGACCCCCCGCCAGCTGCTGGCCCGCATCGCCGCGGGCGATGTCATCGAGTACTCCCTGACCCTCGTGGAAGGCTGGAATTTCCGCCAGGTCCTGGAGGCGGTCGGCCGGGCGGAGTACCTCAGCCATACCCTGACCGATGCCGATCCCGAAGCGGTGATGGCGCGCATCGGCCATGCCGGCGTGCATCCGGAGGGCCGCTTCTTCCCGGACACCTACCGCTACCACAAGGGGATGACCGACGTGGCGTTCCTCGAGCGGGCCTACCGGACCATGGCCCGACACCTGGAGCGGGAGTGGGCCGGGCGCGACGAGGGGCTGCCCTACGAAAATCCCTACGAGGCGCTGATCATGGCCTCCATCGTCGAGAAGGAGACCGGCATGCCCGAGGAGCGGCCGGCCATTGCCGGGGTCTTCGTGCGCCGGCTGCAGCGGGGAATGCTGCTGCAGACCGATCCGACGGTGATCTACGGCCTGGGCGAGACCTTCGACGGCAACCTGCGCCGCGCTCATCTGCAGGAGGACGGGCCCTACAACACCTACACCCGCCCGGGGCTGCCGCCGAGCCCTATCGCCATGCCCGGCCTGGAGGCGATCCGAGCCGCTCTGCACCCGGCGCCGGGCAAGGCGCTCTACTTCGTCGCCCGCGGCGACGGCAGCCACGTCTTCTCGGCCTCGCTGGCCGAGCACAACCGCGCCGTGGCCCGCTACCAGCTACGCCGGGGACGGCAGGCGCAGGACAACGGAGAGTCGAATCGATGAGCCGCGGACGTTTCATTACCGTCGAAGGTATCGAGGGCGTCGGCAAGACCACCAACCTGGCTTTCATCCGCACCCGCATCGAGGCCGCGGGCCACACCGTGCTGCAGACCCGGGAACCGGGCGGAACCCCGCTGGCAGAGGACATCCGCAACCTGCTGCTGACGCCGCGGGAGGAGCCGGTGGCCAGTGATGCCGAGCTGCTGCTCATGTTCGCGGCCCGCGCCCAGCACTTGGCAAGGGTGATCCGGCCGGCCCTCGCGGCGGGCACCTGGGTCCTGTGCGATCGCTTCACCGATGCCACCTACGCCTACCAGGGGGGCGGGCGAGGGGTGCCCGCAGAGCGGGTCGCCGCGCTGGAGGACTGGGTACAGGGGGCGTTGCGGCCGGATCTGGTGGTGATTCTGGACGCTCCGGCCGAGGTGGGGCTGGCCCGGGCCGGCAACCGCAGCGCGCCGGACCGGTTCGAACAGGAGGCGCGGGCGTTCTTCGACCGGGTGCGGGCGACCTACCTCGCGCGCGCGGCGGCCGTGCCGGAACGCTATCGGGTGGTCGACACGAGCCCCGAGCTGGCGCAGGTCCAGCGGCAGCTCGGTCAGGTGCTGGAGGGCTGGATTGCGGATCAGGAGACGCGGGACTGAGCCCATGGCAGACGGCGAACGGCAGACGCAGGCTGGTCCCGGGGGCAACGCCGCCCCCGGGCCGCTTCCCTGGACGCTGGAGAGCTGGAACAACCTCATCGAGCGCCGCCGCCGCGAGCGCCTGCCCCACGCTTTGCTGCTCAGCGGCCCGGCCGGGTTGGGCAAGCGGCACTTTGCCGAGGCCATCGCAGCCGCGCTGCTGTGCCGCGAGCCACGCCCGGACGGGAGTGCATGCGGACAGTGCGGGGGTTGCCGCCTGTTCGCCGGCGGCAGCCATCCCGACTTCCTGCGCCTGGTCCCGGAGGAGGGCGGCCGGACTATCAAGATCGATCAGGTGCGCGCCCACAATGAGTTTCTCGCCCTGACCGCCCAGTACCGGGGTCACAGGGTGTCGCTCATCGATCCGGCCGATGCCATGACCATGGGCGCGGCCAACAGCCTGCTGAAAACCCTGGAGGAGCCCTCCGGCGGGGCCGTATTGCTGCTGGTGAGCGATCGGCCCGCCGCTCTTCCGGCCACCATCCGCAGCCGCTGCCAGCGGATCGAGTTCCGCCCCCCGGCCCGGGCGCAGGCGCTGGCCTGGCTGCGCGAGGAGACCGGCGCGGAGGATCCCGGCCTGCTGCTCGACCTGGCCGGCGGGGCGCCGCTGGTGGCCGCGGCGATGGCCGATGGGCAACGCCTGGAGCAGCGCACCCGGCTGTTCGCCGATCTCGACGCCCTGTGGTCGGGACGCGACGAACCGGTGGCCGTGGCAGCGCGCTGGCACAGCGGCCCCGGTCTGCCGGAAGCCCTGCACTGGCTATCGCTGACGCTTATGGATATGATTCGGTTGAAGCTTTCCGCAACGGACCGCCATATCATGAACCGCGATCAGGTGGTGGTGATGCAGCGTTGGGTAGGCCGTGCGGAGGTGCTCCAAATCCAGCGGCAGCTGGAGTCGGTGGAGGCCTATCAACGCCAGGTGTCGGGTCAGGCCAACCTGAATCCGCAGCTGGTGCTTGAGGATCTGCTCATCGACTGGACCCATCTTCCCGCCGGCAGCGGCCGGCGCTGAACAGACGAGCGGGGCTGAGACCGATGCAAGGCCAAGGCGAGGGCCGCAGCGCCCATCACGGCATCCTGTCCCTGTCCATCAAGGACAAGGCGGCACTGTATGCCGCCTACATGCCGTTCGTGAAAAACGGCGGTCTGTTCATTCCCACCAAGAAGCGCTACCGGCTGGGCGACGAGGTATTCATGCTCCTCAACCTCATGGACGAGGTGGAGAAGATTCCGGTGGTGGGCCGCATCGTCTGGATTACGCCCAGCGGCGCCCAGGGCAACCGGGCCGCAGGCATCGGCGTGCAGTTCAACGAGCAGGACGGCAGCATCGCCCGCAACAAGATCGAAACCTACCTGGCCGGCGCGCTGCAGTCGGAACGCCCCACCTATACCATGTAGCGCCGTAACCTGGCCGATGCCGGTCACGCCCTCCGCGGCGGTACCGGCCGGCGCCCTGTCGTCCCGGCCCCCCTGCCTGACTACGGAAGCGAACCAATGCACCTTGTGGATTCCCATTGCCACCTGGATCTTATCGACCTGGCGCCTTTCGACGGGCGCATGGACGGCGTGCTGGAGGCCGCCCGTTCGGCCGGCATCGGCCACATCCTCTGTGTCTGTCTCAGCATGGAGGAGCGGGTCACGGTGCTGGAACTGGCCCGGCGTCATGCCATGATCTCCGCCTCCGTGGGCGTGCACCCGAATCATGACGAGGGCGAGGAGCCCACGGTGGCGGCACTGGTGCGCCACGCCGCCGACCCGGAGGTGGTGGCCATCGGCGAGACCGGTCTCGACTACTTCCGCAGCGAGGGCGATCTGGGCTGGCAACAGGAACGCTTCCGCACCCACATCCGCGCCGCCCGCGAGGCGGGCAAGCCGCTCATCATCCATACCCGTGATGCGCGCGAGGATACCCTGCGCATTCTGGAGGAGGAGGACGCCGGGGCGGCGGGCGGGGTCATGCATTGCTTCGTAGAGGACTGGGACACCGCTCGCCGGGCGCTGGACATCGGCTTCTACATCTCCTTTTCCGGCATCGTCACCTTTCGCAGCGCGGAGGCGCTGCGCGAGGTGGCCCGCCGCGTCCCCCGCGACCGGATCCTGGTGGAGACCGACGCCCCCTACCTGGCCCCGGTGCCCCACCGCGGCAAGCCCAACCAGCCCGCCTTCGTGGCCCACGTCGCCGCTTGCGTGGCCGATCTGCAGGGGATGAGCGTCGAGGCGCTGACCGAGCAGACCACCCGCAACTTCTACACCCTGTTCCCCGCCGCCGCCGCCCAGCGCCGCGCCGCCGGCCTGCCCGTGCCCGGCTGAGCACTGCTGGATCAATTCACCACGGAGGCACGGAGGACACGGAGAAAAGACGAAAAGAAAAACTATCCGCAGATTACACGGATTACGCAGATTGTGTTTCTTGTCGGATGCAGCCCCGGAAGGTTGCCCGGTCGCGAGGAACTCTCCGGCACCCGAGCAGGAAGGAAACGTCTGCTCCCGATTCGTTCATCGGTTCCAAAGTTGCCCGGTAAAAATCTGCGTAAATCGGCGTAATCTGTGGATAAACCGTCTTTGTCCTTTCTCCGTGTCCTCCGTGCCTCCGTGGTGAGCGATATTCAGTAATCGGCAAGCAGTTCGAGGGCGCGGTCGAGGAGGGGGCGGGGGGTGTAGAAGTGGGGGGAGAAGCGCACACCGCCGCCGCGCTGGGCGCAGACGACCCCCTGGTCCATGAGGTGACGGTGCAACTGCGCCGGATCGCCGTCCACCGGGGCGAAGGTGAGGATGCCGGAGCGGCACTTGGGTGAGACGCCGGTGACGAGACGGTAGCGGTCCATGGCCTGGATGTGCTCGGCCAGGTAGCAGCTGTTGGCGAGCAGGTCCCGCTCCACGCTATCCATGCCGTGATCGAGCAGCAGCGAGACACTGGCGGCCAGGGCGTGAATGCCCAGCATGTTGGGGCTGCCGCACTCGAAGCGGCGGGCGTCCGCCGCGACGCTCCAGTCGTGGCGGGTGTAGTCGCCGGGGTGGGCCACCATGTGCCAGCCGTACTCGTGCAGGGTCAGCCGCTCGCGAAGCTCCGGTCGGCACCAGAACAGGGCCACCCCTTCCGGCCCCAGCATCCACTTGTGCCCGTCCGCCACCAGGAAGTCCGCCTGGATGGCCTGCACGTCGGTGACCAGTGCGCCGACGCTCTGGATGGCATCCACGCAGAAGAGCACGCCGCGCTCCCGGCAGGTGGCACCGAGGCGCTCCAGGTCGAGCCGCAGCCCGCTGGCATACTGAACCGAGCTGATGGTGAGCAGGCGGGTGCGTTCGTCCACGAGGGCCAGCAGGGCCTCCTCGGGGCTCGGGCCGGCATGGAGGTCGGCCTCGCGCAGGGTGATGCCGTGGCGGGAGAGGGACTCCCAGGGGATGCGGTTGGAAGGAAACTCCTGGTCGCTGGTGACCACGTTGTCGCCGGGTCGCCACTCCAGTCCGTGGGCCACCAGGGAGAGGCCCTCGGAGGTGTTCTTCAGCAGGGCGATGTCGGCGGCGGACCCGGCATTGATGAGCGTGCACAGCTCCTCGCGCAGACGGGCCTCCACCCGCAGCCATTCGGGGTAGTCGCGCGCACCCTGGCTCATGTTCTCGGCGGCGAAATCGCGGACCGCCTCGTAGGTGCGGCGCGGCCAGGGCGCCACCGCCGCGTGGTTCAGGTAGACCAGACCGGACTGCTGGGGGAACTCGAAGGCCAGATCGACGGGCATGGGGTGCCTCCGCTGGGGGTCAGCCGGGATTGACGGTGTCGTTGTCCGGCCATCATAGCCGCAGAGAGGGGCCGAAACACGTGCCCGGCCGCTCGGGCCGGGCACGTGTCGGCCGACTACCTGGCCGCCGCGGCCTGATCCCGTTCCGGCATGTGCGGGTCCACGGGCACCAGGCGCCGGCGATCCGGCCCGGCGATCCGGGCATGGGCCCGGTTGATGCCCGACACCAGTGCCCGCAGGGACGCGGTGACGATGTTGGCGTGCATTCCAACCCCGTGAATGGAGCCGGGCAGCCCCTCGGCGGACAGCTCCACGATGGCCACGGCGCTGGCGTCGGAGCCCTGGGAGAGGGCGTGCTCGGCATAGCTCAGCACCTTCACATCGGCGCCCAGGGCATGCACGGCGGCGTCGATGGGGCCGTTGCCCACACCGTGCAGGGTCATCTCCCGGCCGTCGATGCGAATGTCCAGCGCGATGCCCTGCTGGTCGCCGTGCTCACTCAGGTGATGCCCCACGAAGGTGAGCGGATCGTCAGCGGCGAGATACTCGGCCTCGAAGCAGCGCCAGATGTCCCCGGCGCTCACCTCGTGCCCGGTGGCGTCGGTGAGCCGCTGCACCGCTCCGCTGAACTCCACCTGCAGCCGGCGCGGCAGCGCGAGGCCGTAGCTGTGCTCGAGCAGGTAGGCCACGCCGCCCTTGCCCGACTGGCTGTTGACGCGGATGATGGAGTCGTAGGTGCGGCCCAGGTCGTGGGGGTCCACCGGCAGGTAGGGCACCGCCCAGTGCTCCCCGGCCCTCTGCACCGCCATGCCCTTGCGGATGGCATCCTGGTGGGAGCCGGAGAAGGCGGTGAATACCAGGTCGCCCACGTAGGGATGGCGCGGGTGGATGGGGAGCTGGGTGCAGTCCTCCACGGTGCGCGCCACGCGACTGACGTCGGAGAGATCGAGACCGGGATGGACACCCTGGCTGTAGAGGTTGAGCGCCAGGGTCACGATGTCCACGTTGCCGGTGCGTTCGCCGTTGCCGAACAGGCAGCCTTCCACCCGGTCGGCGCCGGCCATCAGGGCCAGCTCGGACGCCGCCACGGCGGTGCCGCGGTCGTTGTGGGGGTGGACGCTGAGTACGATGGCATCGCGCCGGGCGAGGCGCCGGTGCATCCACTCCACCTGATCGGCGAAGATGTTGGGCGTGGCCATCTCCACGGTGGCCGGGAGGTTGAAGATCATCTTCCGCTCCGGCGTGGGCTCCCAAGCGGCGGAGACCGCGTCGCACACCTCGAGGGCATAGTCGAGCTCAGTGGCGCTGAAGGTCTCGGGGCTGTACTGGAGCACCCACTCGGTCTCGGGACGGGCCTCCGCCAGCTCCCGGATGAGGCGGGTCCCGCTCACGGCCAGCGCCAGCACCTCCTCCTTCGACATGTTGAACACGGTGCGGCGGAAGGTCGGCGCGGTGGCGTTGTAGAGATGCACGATGGCCCGCCGGGCCCCGGCGAGGGACTCGAAGGTGCGGCGGATGAGATGCTCGCGGGACTGGGTGAGCACCTCGATGGTGACGTCCTCCGGAATGTGGTCCTCCTCGATGAGGCGGCGCACGAAATCGAAATCGGTCTGGGAGGCGGAGGGAAAGGCCACCTCGATCTCCTTGAAGCCGATTTCGGCGAGCATCCGGAACATCCGCAGCTTGCGCTCGGGATCCATGGGCTCGAACAACGCCTGGTTGCCGTCACGCAGGTCGGTGCTCATCCACACCGGTGGCGCGGTGATGACCCGGTCGGGCCAGGTGCGGTCGGCGAGTGCGATCGGGGCGAAGGCGCGGTACTTCTGCTCGGGTTGTTTCAACATCGTCGTATTCCTCGTGGGTCCGGTATCGACTGGCGCGGGTTGCGGATGGCGGAGGGACGGCTGCCGGGCTGCCACGGATCCATGGCCCGGCAACCGGTGCGCAGTCGCAGACGCAGCGAGTTGGTTTCAATCATGTGCATGAACGGAACACCTCTGGCGAGGATGACAACAGGCCGTCGCTCCGCGGGTGCGGTAGGCGGCTGATCGGTACTACGGGAATGTGTGTGTCGAGGTTATGTGCGCGCGAGGCGCAGCAGCAGACCCAGGCCCGGCAGGAGGGACTGGCGAAGCGGGCTCGGAAGGAGTCGGGTCTGCCGCATGTTCATGGAACCGAATTTAGCGGAACGACCGCCACGGGTCAACCGCTCAGCTCCGTGACGTCCTTTGCAGGAAAACCGATTCACCACGGAGACACGGAGGGCACGGAAAAAAAGCAAAGAAGTTTTAACCGCAGATTACGCAGATTTACGCAGATTATTGCAGAGTGTTTTTCGACCTTTCTGGACGAACCGTGTGTTGGTGGCACACGTCGTCCGCCGGAGCCTGGTTGAACGACGCGACCGGTGACCCTCCAGGGCCCATCTCCCCTACAGAACCCAATCTGCGTAATCTGTGTAATCTGCGGATAGTTTTTTTCTGCTTTTTCCGTGTCTCCGTGGTGAAAAGCGAGGTTTCCGAGGGCAACACCTCAGACGCGCTGCTCCTCGGCGTGCAACTGCTGCTCCGCCTTGGCGTGGTCGCGGGCCAGCAGCAGGTAGAAGGCCGGCAGCACGAACAGGGTGAAGAAGGTGCCGATGCCGAGGCCCGTGGTGATGGTGAGGCCGATGTCGAAGCGGCTCACGGCGCCGGGGCCGCTGGCGGTGAGCAAGGGGAACATGGCCACGATGAGGGCTGCGGCGGTCATCAGGATGGGACGCAGGCGGATGGTTGCGGCACGTTCCACCGCCTCGCGCTTGGAGAGCCCCTCCCGGATCTGCAACTGGTTGGCGAACTCGACGATCAGGATACCGTTCTTGGCCACCACGCCGATGAGGGTGATGAGCCCCACCTGGGTATAGATGTTCACCGAGGCCAGGCCGAGGGTGATGAAGACCATCGCCCCGGCGATGGACAGCGGCACCGAGATGAGGATGATGAGGGGATCGCGCCAGCTCTCGAACTGGGCCGCCAGGACCAGGTAGATGACCAGCAGCGACAGGAAGAAGGTGACGATGAGGCCGCTGCCCTGCTGGGCGTACTGGCGTGAATCGCCCGCGTAGTCGTAGCTGTAGCCCTTGGGGAAGATCTCCCTGGCCTGGGTCTCCAGGTAGCTGAGCGCGTCGCCGAGTTTCACGCCCGGGAACATGACCCCTTCCACGGTCACCGAGTTGAGCTGCTGGAACTGGGTGCGCTTGGAGGGCTCCACACTCTTCTCCATGGAAACCACGCTGCCAAGCGGGACCAGGTCGCCGCCGCCGGTACGGATGTAGTAGTCGTCGAGCATCCGCTCGTCGAGGCGGAACTCCCGTTCCACCTGGGGGATTACCTTGTAACTGCGGCCTTCGAGACTGAAGCGGTTGACGTAGCCGCCACCCAGCAGGTTGGCCAGGTTGCGTCCGATTTCACTCATGTTGATGCCCAGGTCGCCCGCCCGGTCACGGTTCACCAGTAGCCGGGTGACGGGCCGGTCGATGTCCACCGACTTCTTCAGGAACATGAAGTTGCCGCTGCCCATGCCGCGGCCGATGAGCTGGTCGGCCAGGGCCGCGATCTCCTCGTAGCTGCGGTCGCTGGTGATGACGAACTGCACCGGCAGGCCGCCGGCGGATCCGGGCAGGCTGGGGCGGGGGAAGGCCACGGTCTGGAACCCGGCCACCTTGTCCAGCGCGCCCTGCAGCTGGGGCTGAAACGCCATCTGGGACTGATCTCGCTGGCTGATGGACTTCATCTTGAAGCCGCCGAAGATCGTGTCCTGTGTACGACCAAGAATCAGGAAGCTGTCGTTGTATTCCGGGAACTGCTCGAACTGATCGATGATCTGCCGTGCGTAGGCCTCGTGGTAGTCGAGCGTCGCGGTCCGCGGTCCTGTGGCCTGGAAGAAGAGAATGCCCTGGTCCTCGGTGGGTGCCAGCTCGTTCTGGCTGGTGATGAACATCAGGTAGATGGCGGGCAGGGTGAGTACGGCGAAGACCACGCTCACCGACACCGTGGACAGCGAGCTGTGGAGCAGCCGCCGGTAGCCGTTGGCGACCCAGTTGAAGAAGGCCTCCACCCGCTGCTCGAAGCGGCCCTGGCTGCCGTGGGGCTTGAGCACATGGGAGGAGAGCACCGGGGAGAGGGTCAGCGCCACGATGCCGGAGATGATCACCGCCCCGGTAAGGGTGAAGGCAAACTCGGTGAACAGGGTGCCCACTAGGCCGCCCATGAAGCCGATGGGGGCGTAGACCGCCAGGAGGGTGGTGGTCATGGCGATGATGGGCACCGCCATCTCGCGGGCGCCGTTGATGGCGGCCTGGAACCTGGACTCGCCGTGCTCGATGTGGCGGTGGACGTTCTCCACCACGATGATGGCATCATCCACCACCAGCCCGATGGCCAGCACCATGGAGAGCAGGGTGAGCAGGTTGAGTGAGTAGCCCAGCACCAGCATCACGAAGGCGCCGCCGATGAGCGACAGGGGTACGGCCACCGCCGGCACCGCCGCGGCGCGGAACGAGCCCAGGGTCAGGTAGACCACCAGCAGGACGATGAGCAGTGCCTCGATGAGGGTGCGGTAGACCTCGTTGATGGAGTCCTGGATGAAGGCGCTGGCGTCGTAGGGGACCTTGACCTGCATTCCCTCAGGCAGTTGTGCGCGGATCTTGGGAATCTCGTCGTTCACCAGTCCGGCCACCGTCAGCGGGTTGGCGCCGGGCGCCTGCTCCACGGCGATGAACACCGCGGGGGTGCCGTTGTACCAGGCGGTGGAGTCGTAGTTTTCGGCGCCGAGCTCGGTCCGGGCGATGTCGTCGAGGCGCACCAGGGTGCCATTGCCGCTGCGGACCACCAGCCGACGGAAGTCCTCCGGTTCGCTGACATCGGTGCTGGCGGTGAGATCCACCGCCACGTACTTGCCCTTGGTGGAGCCCACGCCCGCCAGGTAGTTGTTGGCCCGCAGCACGTTGGCCACGTCGTCGGCAGTGACGCCGAGCGCCGCCATGCGCTGGGGGTCGAGCCAGATGCGCATGGCGAACTGTTGGCCGAACATACGTGCCTTGGCCACCCCGGGCAGGGCCTGCAGCTGCGGCTGCACCACCCGGATCACGTAATCGGCGAGCTTCGCGCGGGGAATCTCATCGCTGAAGAAGGCCACGTACATCAGTGCGGTGGAGTCGCCGGTGGTGGACTCGATGACCGGGTCCTGGGCGTCGGCGGGCAACACGTTGCGCTGGCTGGCCACCTTGGCCTGGATCTCCGCCACCGCGGCGTTGGCGTCGTAGTTGAGCACCATGTGGGCCTCGATGGTGGAGGCACCCTGGGTGCTGGAGGAGAACAGGTAGTCGATGCCGTTGGCCTCGGCGATGGCCTGCTGCAGCGGGGTGGTGACGAACCCCTTCACCAGGTCCGAGCTGGCGCCCGGGTAATTTGTGGTGACTTTTACCACCGTGCTTTCGATGACCGGGTACTGGCGTACCTCGAGCAACCCCAGGGAGCGCAGGCCGACGATGAGGATCAGCAGGCTGATCACCGTCGCCAGGACCGGGCGCTTGATGAAGATATCGGTGAACTTCATTCCTGGCCGACCTCCGCGTCCTTGAGCTCTATGGAGTTGTCGATGGTCACCGGCTGGCCGTCGCGAAGCTTGACCAGCCCGGCGCGGACCACCGCCTCACCCGCGTCCAGCCCCTTCACGATCTCCACCCAGCCCTCCCGGACCCGGCCGGTGGTCACCTGGCGCCGCTGCACGGTGAGGGCGCCGTTATCCCCCTTGTTGATGACATAGGCGAAGTCCCCGTAGGTGTTGTAGCTGATGGCGGTGCGCGGGACGCTGACCACGTCGTCCTGCTGCGGGAGCAGGGTCTGGACTTCGGCGAACATGCCCGGGCGCAGGCGGTTGTCCGGGTTCGGCACCGTGGCCCGCACCGAGATGGAGCGGGTGCCCTCGTCGACGCGGGCGTCGATGGCGCCGACCCGGCCGCTGAACGCCTCGCCGGGATAGGCGTCCATGCGCAGCTGGACCTCCTGTCCCACGGCGAGCTCGCGGAAATTGCGCTCGGGCAGGGCGTAGTCCACGTAGAGCGGATTCAGCGCCTGCAGTTCGACGATGGGCGTGCCCACCTGCAGGAACTCGCCCGTATCCACCTGGCGGATGCCGAGCAGGCCGGAGAAGGGAGCGCGCACGGTCTTCTTGCGGATGACCGCCTCCTGCTCCGCGACCCGGGCCTGGGCGGCGTCGAAGGTCGCCTTGGCGATATCGAACTCCGACTTTGAGACCGCCTGCTTGGGAATGAGCTCGGCTGCGCGCTTGTACTGCGCCTGGGCCAGCTGCCGGTCGGCGCGCAGGGATTCGAGGGTGGCCCGCTCGACGGAATCCTCGAACCGCAGCAGCACGGCGCCTTCCTCCACCCGTTGGCCCGACTCGAAGGTGATTTCCTGGACGATGCCGGCCACCTCGTTGGTCACGGCGATGCCGTTGGCGGCCACCAGGCTGCCGACCGAGCGCAGGGTGGGCTGCCAGCTTTCCCGCTTCGCCTCCACCGAGGCGATGGTCGCCGGCGGGCGGGGGGCGGTCAGCTGGGCGGTCATCTGCTGGAATTGCCGGTATTTCCAGTAGCCGATGCCGCCGAATACCAGGGCGAGGAAGAGAAGGACGAGGATGAGCCGCTTGAACATGGTCTTCTTCCTGATGGTCGCTGTTTGTCAGGCCGCTGCGCGACAGGCCGGCGGCGAAGATAAATGATAGACGTTGTCGGTTCGTGACGGTTGCGTGTATTGCGCCGGTCGCGGACTCACCTGTTCCCATCGCGCGCCGCGCGGCGGGAATCCGACCGGTTCTCCGTTGGGGCGGCGAGGCAGCCGTCGAACAGCACGCCCGCCACCTGGGTGGCATAGTCGTCCGGATCGTCGATGAACCCGGCCCCGTGCAGGTGGCGGGCCACCGCGCGGCCCTGGAAGAAGAAGACGCCGGTGCTGATGACGAGATGGGCCACCAGCGCGGGGTCGATGTCGGACCGCAGCTCGCCGTTTTCCTGTCCCTCGCGGACCGTCTCCACGAGCTGCCGGAAGCCCTCGGCAAAGACCCGCTCGGCGAGCTCGCGGCCGCGTTCCGGTCCCGATTCCAGCACCTCGCGCAGCACCAGACGCGAGACCTCCTCGTTGTCGAGCAGGTTGCGCAGGTGCCGGCGCATGAATCCGGCCAGTCGCTCCCGGGTGGAGCCGTTGCCGGCCCGTATCTCCAGCAGCGCCTGGCGGCTGTCCTTGCAGGCGGCCTGCATCACCGCCAGGTAGAGCTCGCGCTTGGAGTGGAAGTGATGAAAGATGTTGGCCTTGCTCACGCCCGCCCGCTGCGCCAGCTCGCTCATCGAGGTGGCCTCGTAGCCCCTCTCGGCGAACAGCTGTTCGGCCACGGCGAGAATGGACTCCGCGGCGGGGCAGGAACCGGCGCTGCCGGATCCGCCGTGCTGGTGTTCTGATGGGTGCATGGCGCTCTCGATTGGCCTGACCGACCGGTCAGACAGGGGGACATTCTAGATCCGGTGGCCGCCTTGGGCAAGGGCGACATCGGGAGATGCTTTCTTGGCGCGCGCGGGCGATCCCATCGGGGACCGGGGCCGTCCCGATTGGGTGGTCCGGGTAGGGAGCCGCGTGGTCAGGGGGTGGGAGCGCGGCGGTTTTCCGCCGGGGGCGCGTTGCCAAGGGCGTTCAGCAGTTGCCGTTGGGCCGGGGATTGGTTTAGCACATCGCGTGCCGCCCGGCGCAGGGCGTCCACATCCTGCGCCGGGAGCCGGAAAGAGGTGGGCAGCCCCTGGAGCCTGGCCCGCAGCTGCGGATCCGGGATGGCCCCCAGGCTCACCTCCACCAGGTGGAAGTCGATTTCCGCGCAGTCAGGAACCGGCTGGCTGCCGCAGCGCTGTTCAACCACCTGCCGGCGCCATTCGGCCATGCTGGAGCGCAACAGCTCGAGGGTCTCGAAACTGTAGCGGTTGATGGGGACCGTGGTGGCTGAGTAGACGATGGAGCTGAGGGCCAGATCGCCCGGATTCCGATCCCAGCGCAGGTCGAGCCCGGGTTCCGCGTTGACGACGATGAACACCACCTCGCGGATGGAATCCAGCCCCTCGCGCTGCATCCGTCCCCAGATGCCGCCCTCGAGTATGAGCTGGTCCATGGCGCCGCGCACGCCCAGGTTGTCCGCCAGGCCGCCGTCCAGCAGGTGCAGGTAGGGGCGCCGATCGGCGTCCAGGTAGGAGAACTGCCAGCGGGCCTGGCGGTAGCGCCGGGGTGAGTCTCCGGGATTCTCCAGGGCTTCCGTGATCCAGGACGGGGGGGTGAAGCCGCAGGTTCCGGCATGGTTGTGCAGGGCTACCGGCGAGAACAGCACCGGCACCGCGGATGAGGCCGCCACGGCCCGGGCCACGGAGAAGCGGGAGAGGTCCGAGCAGATCCAGTCGAACTGGTTCTGGGTGAAGCTGAAACCCGTGCCCAGGGTCATGTCCGTGGCGTTGATGCGCACCCGGGGCGCTCCGGGCCGATTCATGTCGGCGAAGGTGGCCCCTTGGAACAGCAGCCGGTCGTAGAGATCGGCGGCCAGTTCGCTCTTGCCGTAGAGCGGCGAGCCGAGACGGATCCAGTTCCAGGGGTTGAGCAGGCGCCGGGTGAGGCTGCCCTGGACATCGCGCTTCAGGAAGGCCGGCTGGAAGTCGGTGAAGATGCGCTCACCGTAGAGTCCGTAGTAGGCGGCGGTGAAACTGCCGCCGGAGACCGAGGAGATGAGATCCACCTCGTCCAGCAGCCGGCGCCGGCGCCCCTCCCACTGGATTTCGGTATCCCGCAGGGCCTCCAGCACCCCGTAGCTGAAGGCGGCCGCCCGGGTGCCGCCGCCGGAGAAGGTGAGGATCACCTGCAGGGAGTCGGACCGGTCGTGGAACGACTCCTCGTACAGGCTTTCCTCGCCGGGCGGGCGCGTGGCGGGTGGATTGACCGGATAGACACTGCAGGCGGGGAGGGCGAGTCCCAGCAGGGCCAGCGCCAGCGGTCTCCACCGCCCCATGCATCGGTTCGAGGTTTCCATGGCGGGATTCCTGCCCTGGGTCCGTTCAGTCCATCCGCTTGCGGAAGCGCGCCGCGCTGAAGCCCAGCAGCAGCGTGCCGAGCAGCGCCTGGGCCAGGTACTCCGGCCACAGCACCTCGAGACCCACTCCCTTCAGGAACAGGTCACGGATGATGACCAGGAAGTAGCGCAACGGGTTGAGGTAGGTAATCCACTGGGCCGGCCCGGGCATGTTCTCGATGGGGAACATGAAACCGGAGAGGAGCACCGCCGGGAGGTAGAAGAAAAAGGCGGACATCAGCGCCTGCTGCTGGGTCTGGGAGATGGTGGAGATGAACAGTCCCACCCCGATGGTGGACATGAGGTAGAGGCCGGCGCCGAGGAACAGCAGCGGCAGGCTTCCCCGGATGGGCACGTCGAACCAGTAGACCCCGATCACGGTCACCAGCACCACGTCCACGTAGGAGATCACCACGAAGGGCAGCGTCTTGCCCAGGATCAGCTCCAGCGGCCGGATGGGGGTGACCATGAGCTGCTCCATGGTGCCGATCTCCCGCTCACGCACCACCGCCATGGAGGTGAGCAGCAGCGAGGTGAGCAGCAGCAGCACACCGATGACCCCGGGCACGTTGTAGTAGCGGCTCTTGAGGTCGGGGTTGTACCAGGCGCGGCTGCGCAGATCGATGGGCGGGGCGACGGCCTCTCCGCCCTGGCTCATGGAGTAGTCGGCGATGATGCGCTGGGCGTAGGCCATGGCGACGCTGCCGGTGTTGGAGTCGGTACCGTCGACGAGGGTCTGGACGGCGGTCGGGCGCCCACGCTCCAGGTCCTCGCCGAATCCCCGCTCGATGTGCAGCGCCATGATCGCCTCGCCCCGGTCGAGCCACTCCTGCAGGCGTGTCGGCGACTCCACCCGGGCCAGCACATCGAAATAGCGGGAGCTGGTGAAACGCTGCTCCAGGGCACGGCTGTGACTGCTGCGGTCCTGGTCCAGCACCACGGTCTTGATGTGCTCCACGTCGGTGGTCACGGCGTAGCCGAAGATGATGAGCTGGACCACGGGGGTGACGAACACCAGGAAGCGCATGCGCGGATCCCGCAGCACCTGGATGAACTCCTTGATCAGCATCCGGTAGATTCGTTCCCACATGACGTGTCGCGCCTCAGTCGAGTCTCTTCTTGAACTTGCGCAGCGCCACGCCCAGGACCACCAGGGCGAACAGCGACAGGAAGGCCAGCTCGTTCACCAGCAGGGCGGGGGGGCTGGCCTTGAGGAATACCGCCTTGAGAATGGTCACGTAGTAGCGGGCCTGCACCGCGTGGGTGATGACCTGGAGGAAGCGCGGCATGTTGTCGATGGAGTAGAGGAACCCCGACAGCAGGAAGGCCGGAATGAAGGTGGCCACCATGGCCACCTGGCTGGCCACCAGCTGGGAGCGGGCCGCGGTGGAGATGAGGATACCGAGTCCCAGGCCGCCGAGCATGAACAGGGCCCCCGAGCCGAGGAGGAAGGCGAGGCTGCCGCGTAGCGGGACATCGAAGACCCACACGGCCATGGCGATGGAGAGCAGCACGTCGAAGACCCCGATGATGAAGTAGGGGGTCATTTTCCCCAGCATCAGCTCCAGCGGCCGGATCGGGGTGGCGATGAGCTGCTCCATGGTGCCGGATTCCCACTCCCGGGCGACGGTGAGCGAGGTGAGCAGCGCGGTGATGACCGTCATGATGACGGCGATGAGACCGGGGATGATGAACCAGCGGCTCTTCAGCTCGGGGTTGTACCAGACCCGGAGGCGGTTCTCCACGGCGAGCTCCACCTGCCCCCTGAAGTCGGCGGAGAAGCCCTCCGTCACCCCCTCGGCGTAGTCGCTGGCGATGGTGGCGGTGTTGGCGTCGCTGCCGTCCACCAGCACCTGCACCGCCACCGTGCGCCGCTGGTCCAGGCGTTCGGAAAAATCGGTCGGGATCACCAGTGCCAGGTGCGCCCGTCCCGAGACGACGGCGGCCTCCGCCTCGGCGTAGGTCGCGGCATCGGTGACCACGGTGAAGTAGTTCGAGGCGGGGAACGCGCGGACGTAGTCGCGGCTGGCGGCACTGCGATCCTGGTCGTAGACAGCCAGGTCCAGGTTGTTCACGTCCAGGGTGATGGCGTAGCCGAACAGCACCAGCAGCAGGACCGGCATCAGGAACGCCATGGCGAGACTGCGGGGGTCGCGGCGAATGTGCAGTGACTCCTTGCGCACCAGCGCCAGGTAGCGCCGGCCGCTGAAGCGGGTGCGGGTGACATTCATGGGGCGCTCCTGAGGGCGTCGTCGGCCTCGATCAGGGACACGAAGGCATCTTCCATGGACGGGACGATGGGCTCGATGGAGGCCAGGTGGATGTTCTCTACCGTCAGCTGGCGGCGAATGGCGGCGGTGGCCAGATCCGCGTCATCCACGCTCACGTGCAGGGTGTCGCCGAACAGGGCGGCCTCGGCGGCCTGGGGCAGGGTCTCCAGGGCCTCGAGGGCGGCGTAGGGCTGGTCCACCCGCACCTCCAGGACAGTGCGCGTGACCGCCTCGCGCTTCAGGCGTTCCGGGGCGCCCTCGGCGATGAGCCGGCCGCGGTAGATGAGCGCCAGGGCGTCGCAGTACTCCGCCTCCTCCATGTAGTGGGTGGTGACGAAGACCGTGGTGCCGGCATGGGCCATGCGGGCGATGAGATCCCAGAACCGCCGGCGCGAGAGGGGATCCACCCCCGAGGTGGGCTCGTCCAGGAACAGCAGGGGCGGTTCGTGGAGCACGGCGCAGCCCAGGGCCAGGCGCTGCTTCCAGCCGGCGGCCAGATCGCGGGTGAGGGCGCGGCGCTTGTCCCCGAGCCCCGCCATCTCCAGCACCCAGGCCTTGCGCCCGGCGCGCTGCGCCCGCGGGACATTGTAGAGGCCGGCGAAGAAGTCGATGTTCTCCTCCACCCGCAGATCATCGTAGAGGGAGAACTTCTGCGACATGTAGCCCACCCGGCGCTTGATGGACTCCGGCTCCCGCAGGACGTCGAAGCCGAGTACCCGGCCGCTGCCGCCGGAGGGCAGCAGCAGGCCGCAGAGCATGCGGATGGTGGTGGACTTGCCCGAGCCGTTGGGCCCCAGGAAGCCGAAGATGCTGCCGCGCGGCACCTCCAGGGAGATGTGGTCGACGGCCACGAAGTCGCCGAACACCCGGGTGAGATCGCGCACCGTCACCGCCAGTTCATCACTCATGGCCGGCTCCGCCATCGGCCTCGTCACGGTCCGCCAGGGCCAGCTCGCGGATGAACACGTCCTCCAGGGAGGCGGGGATGGGTCGTGCCGCACGCAGGGCGATGCCCGCCCGGCTCAGCGCCGAGCGGGCGGCGGCCAGTGTCCCGGGGTCATCGGCGAACAGGTGCAGGTGGCCGCCGAACAGGCTCACCCGCTGCGACCCCAGCCGCTCCACCAGCAACTCGCGGGCCTGCCGCGGGGCATTCGTCTCCAGCTCCAGCAGCTGGCCGCTCAGCGTCTCCCGGAGACGCTTCGGGGTGTCGCAGCGGATCAGGCGACCCTGGTGCATGAGCCCCACCCGGCTGCAGCGCTCCGCCTCGTCCAGGTAGGCGGTGGAGACGAAGATGGTGACCCCCTCCTTGACCATGCTGTAGAGAATGCGCCAGAAATCCCGCCGCGAGACCGGGTCGACCCCGTTGGTGGGCTCGTCCAGGAACAGCACCTCGGGCTTGTGGATGAGGGCGCAGGCCAGACCCAGCTTCTGCTTCATCCCCCCGGAGAGGTTACGCGCCAGGCGCCGGCGGAACGGCGTGAGGTTGCTGAATCCCAGCAGCCGCTCCTCCATCGCCAGCCGGGTCCGGCGGGGCACGCGGTAGAGATCGGCGTAGAAGCGCAGGTTCTCCTCCACGGTCAGGTCGGGATAGAGGCCGAAGCGCTGGGACATGTAGCCGATGCGGTTCTTGATGGACTCCTCGCCGCCGGGCAGGGGATCACCGGCCACCCGGGCCGTACCCGCCGAGGGGGCGAGGATGCCGGTCAGCATGCGCAGGGTGGTGGTCTTGCCCGCCCCGTCGGGTCCCACGAGGCCGAACACCTCGCCCCGCGCGACGGAGAGTTCGAGCCCGCGTACCGCCCACAGGTTGTCGAACACACGGCCCAGTTCCCGGCACTGGATGGCGGGCTGATCGGCGGACTTCATGGCATGCTCCGGGTGAGTCGTTCGAGGATGTCGGCGCGGGTCGCCACGGCCACCACTTCCGCGTCGAAATGGGTTCCCGCAGCGGCCCGGATGACCACCGCCGCCTCGGTCGGGGTGATGGCCATGCGGTAGGCGCGATCGCTGGTGAGGGCATCGAAGACATCGGCCACGGCGATGATGCGCGCCGGCAGAGGGATGGCTCCGGCCACCAGGCCGAGGGGGTAGCCGCTCCCGTCGAGTCGTTCATGGTGGGCGCGGACGATGGGAGCCAGGTGCCGCAGCTGCGGGCTGGCGGCGAGAATGTCGGCCCCCTGGTCCGGGTGGCGCAGGACGGCGGCCCATTCGGGGCCCTCCAGCTCGCCCGGCTTGGTCAGGATGCTGTCGGGGATGCCGAGCTTGCCGAGATCGTGCAGCAGCGCGGCCAGGCGGATGGTCTCCACCTCCTCCGCGGGGCGCTGAAGCGCCTCGGCAAGAATGACCGCGTAGCGTGCGACCCGGCGGCCATGACCGGCCGAGTAGGGGTCCTTGAGGCCGATGGCCTGGTTGAATGCCGTCAGGATCGCCTCGTAGTGGCGCCGGCGCTCGCCCAGAAGCCGGGCCGCGAGCTGGCGGCTCCAGCCCAGCAGCAACGACCAGAGCAGGGTGCTGCCGCCGATATAGAGGGCCAGTCGGAGCAGGACCGGGGAGAAGCCGTAGCGATCCGGAAACCCGAAGCGCAGGGCCGCCAGCTCCCCGGCGCCGATGACCACCAAGCTGACCGCCATGTAGACGCCCAGTGCGGCCCGGTGCTGGCGGGCCAGTCCTGCCAGCAGGCGTCGATCGGCAGCGGCGGTGCTGGTCATGTCAGTTGACCACCGTCACCGGGTCCGAGGGGGAACTGATGACCACATCCGCGGGCATGCCGGGCTTGAGTATCCCCTCGGGATTCTCCACCCGGACATCCACTGCGAAGACCAGCTTCACCCGCTCCTCCTGGGTCTGCACGTTCTTCGGGGTGAACTCGGCCTCCGAGGCCACGTAGGTGACACGGCCGCTGAAGCGCCGGTCGGGATAGGAGTCCACGGTCACTTCCGCATCGCTCCCGAGCCGGATGCGGCCGATGTGCGTCTCCGGGATGTAGACCCGCACCCACGGGCTGGCCAGGTCTCCCACGGTTAGAACGGGTCGTCCGGCGGCGAGGTTCTCGCCCGGCTCGGCATGGGTGCGCAGCACGACGCCGTCAATGGGGCTCACCGCTTCGAGATCGGAGAGGCGCACCCGCGCGGCCAGTGCCGCCGCCGTCGCCTCCTCCATTGCCGCCTGGGCCGCGGCGATCTGCTCGGGCCGGTAGCCGGCTTTGAGCAGGGCCAGCTTTTCACGGGCGCTCTGGTAGCGCTGGGCCGCAGTGTCGGCGGCGGTCTGTTCCAGTTCGAGCTTCTGTCGGCTGACGGCGTCCGCCTTGAACAGGGCTTCGGCGCGGCGGGCCTCGGCCTGACGGTATTGCAGATCGGCCCGTGCCTCGGCCACTGCCGCCTCCGCCTGGGCGATCTCCTCGCGCCGGTAACCGGCCTGCAGTTCCTCCAACCGTGCTGAAGCCGCGGAGAGGGAGGCCTGGGCCTGGATGGTGGAGAGCACGGCCTCCCGGGTGTCCAGCGAGGCCAGCGGGTAGCCCCGACGGACCGCATCCCCTTCGTCCATGAGTCGCTGGTCCAGGGTGCCGGCCACGGGAAAGGAGATCAGCACCTCGGTGACTTCGACCGTTCCGGAGGCGAGAATCCGGTCCGGATCCTCCTTCGCTGACCAGGGCCACTCCCAGGCGTCAGCGGCGCCGGGATTAAGGACGAGGGCCAGGGCGGATAACAGCAGGGGAATCACTTTCATCATGGTCTTGTTCCTCCGAACCGGTCCGATTCAAGATGGCCGACGGCCAGGAGCAGTCGTGCCTGCTCCACAACGATGTTGTACTCGGCCTCGATGCGGCTGGCCGTGGCGCTCCACAGGGCGGCTTCGGCCGCCAGGAGGTCGGTGACCGTGCTGGCGCCGTTGCGGAACTTGAAGGTTTCCACCCGCAACGCCTCACCGGCTTCCCGCTCGCCGGCTTGTGCCGCCTCCAGCTGGGCCCGACGGGTGGTGAGCCCGCCCCAGGATTCACGCACCCCGAGGGTGACCGCATCCCGGCTGGACTGGATGCCGAGCTGGGCGCGCTCCCGGCGCAGGGCCGCCTGGCGGACCCGGGTGCTGCGCACGGCGCCATCGAACAGCGGCACCGAGATGTTCACCCCCATCTGCCACTCGTCCTCCAGTTCCAGATCACCGCCGGAGTTTCCGTTCAGCCGTGCCTGGAGCCGGACCTCGGGCAGCCGCTCCCCCCTGGCGATGTGGAGATCATCGAGCGCGGTGAGCTGCTCGGCCCGGGAGCGTTGCAAATCGGGATGGCTTGCCAGGGCCTGGGCCAGGGCGGCATCCCGGTCCTCCGGCAGGGGCAATTCCAGGCCGCGGATATCGGCCAGCGGCGGAAGCGGATCGGTGCTGCCCAGCAGGCGCGCCAGTTGATCGCGGGCGTCCTCGGCACTCTGGCGTTCCGTCGCGAGGTCATAGCGCGCTTCGGAAATCTGGGACTGGATGCGCATCCGCTCCAGCGGCGCCGCGGTGCCCTGCTTGATTTTCAGTGCCAGGTCGGCATCCTCCGCCTCCAGTCCACGTATCCGGTGTTCCAGCGCGATCACCACCTCGCTGTGTTGCAGTGCCGCGGTATACGCGGTCACCACATCGAAGATGAGTTGCTGACGGGAGCCCGCCAGCGCCTGGGACTTCGCCTGCAGACCGTGTTCCGCACGGCGTTCGCCCGCCACCAGCCTTCCCCCCGCATAGAGGGGCAGGGTGAGGTCCACACCCAGGCTGGCCGTGTCCTCGTCCAGGGGTGGAAAGTTTCCCGGGTCATGGATGGAGTGGGTCAGCGTGGGCTCGGAGTGGTGGGTGTAGTCCCCTTCTAGGGTCAACTCGGGCATCCGTCTGCCGCGGGCCACCTCCCGCTCCAGCGCCTCGGCCTGCAGGTCCCGGTGCAGGCCGGAAAGATTGGGGTTCTCCACCAGTGCCCACTGAATGGCCTGGTCCAGGGTCAGGTGCCCGGTGTCGAGGGTCAGCGCGACCGTCGTGGCCGCCGAACCCGGGAGGGGGAGTGCCAGGCCCAGCACCAGCAGGGCGGCGAATCGGACTTTGCCTGCCACGTCAGCTCCTTGTCGTCTCGGTGTGGGGGTTCGGGCAGGCCAGCGGTGAATCGGAGCCGGGAGCGAACACCACCAGGTCGTCCTGATTCATCATGGATGTGTGTGTCATGGCCGGGATCTCCATTGGCTGTCAGAGGGTTTCCAGCAGGGGGTCTGCGGTGCGGAGTTCGGGTGAACGCCGTTCCACCAGGAAGATGAGGACCGGGATGATCACCAGCGTCAGCAGGGTGGCGGCGAGGATGCCCCCGATGACCACCGTGGCGATGGGCGAGAAGCGTTCGGCGCCCACGGCCAGCTCCATGGCCAGGGGCAGCATCCCGGCCACGTCGGACAGGGCGGTCATCATGATGGGCCGGTAGCGCACGCGCACCGACTCGATGATGGCCGCCCGGATCGCCATGCCGGCCCGCCGCCGCTGGAGCACGTAGTCGATGAGCACGATGCTGTTGTTCACCACCGTCCCCACCAGCAGGATGATGCCGAGCAGGGCGGGCATGGAGAGGTACTTGCCGGCCACCAGTAGGGCGGCGGCCGCGCCGATGAACTGCAGCGGCACGGCAGCCATGATGGTGAAGGGGTGCTTGAAGGAGCGGAACTGCGCCACCAGCACCAGGTAGACGGCGAGCAGGCCGGCGGCCAGCGCCGCCAGCATCCGCTTTCTTGCATCCTGGAAGTCACTCTGTTCACCGGTGATAGCCAGGCTGTAGTCCGCCGGCAGCTCCAGGTCGGCCAGCGCCGTCTGCACATCGGCGATGGTCTCCGACAGGGGCCGGCCATACTGATGACCGAGTACATCCAGGGTCTGCTGGAAATCCTCCCGGGTGACGATGCGGGGGCCCAGGCGCTCTTCGAGCTGCGCCACGTCCCGCAGGGGCAAGGTGCCGCCTGGCACCCGCAGGTGGAGGTCGCCCAGGTCGCCGAGATGGTCCCGGTCCGCGTCCGCATAGCGCAGGAAGACATCCAGGTCGCGGTGCCGGTCCTGGCGGTAGGGGGTTACCACGCTGCCCTCCATGGCCTCGTAGGCGCGTGCGGCGATGGCCTCGCCGTTGAGGCCGAGCTCGGCGGCCCGTTCCCGATCGATGACCACGTTCACCTCGGGCGTGTCGAGGGCCCAGTTCTTGTAGGGATCCCTGACGCCCGGTACGTTGCGGATGCGATCCAGGACGGCGCTGCCCAGTTGGTCCAGGACCACCGGGTCGGGGCCGCTGAGGCGCACATCGATGGGCGCCGTGGTGGTGGAGCGGGCGGTGCCTCCCTGCTCCTTCAGCACGGCCAGGGTGATGCCGGGAACCCGCTCGATCCCGGCCCGTGTGCGCTCCATGATGGTCCAGATGGAGTCGGTCCGCTCGGTTCGCGGCGTCAGGTTGACGGTGATTTCCGCCTGGTTCACACCCATGGCGCCCCGGTTGCCGAGGTAGTGGCCGCCCGGCTCGTACCCCGTCTGGGTGCTGACGCCGATGACCTCCGGCTCCGCCAGCAGCAGCTGCTCCACCGCCGAGACCGCCTCCAGGGTCTGCTCCAGGGGCATGCCGGGGATGGTGTCGATCTGCACCCGGAAGTTACCGGCATCGAACTTGGGCAGCATCTCGCTGCCGACGAAAGCCATGAGCCGGGCGCTGGCGACCAGCAGCAGCAGGGTCACGGCAAGGGTGCGCCAAGGCCGGCGCAGGGCCACCTCCAGCAGGGCCAGGTAGCCGTCCTTCAGTCCTTCCATGAAGTTGTTGAAGGGGGCGACCCAGCGGCCCAGGCGGGTCTCGCCGTTGTCCTCGGGATGGAGCCACAGGGCCGTGAGCACCGGGATGAGGGTGACCGAGACCACGAAGGAGGAGGCGAGGGCGAAGGTGAGCGTCCAGGCCAGGGGGGCGAAGAGCTTGCCGACGAAGCCGCCCAGGAAGACCAGCGGGATGAGCACCGCCAGGGTGGTGACGGTGCCGGAGAGGTCCGCCAGGAAGATCTCCTCGGTACCCTCCAGCGCCGCCCGCAACGGGGTCTTGCCCGGCATGGCAAGATGGCGGTGGACGTTCTCCAGCACCACGATGCCGTCATCCACCAGCAGACCGATGGCCAGGATGATGGCGGACATGGTCACCATGTTCAGGTCGATGTTCGCCAGCCACATGAGGATGAAGGTCATCAGGAAGGAGACCGGGATGGAGATGGCGATGATGGCGGCCTGGCGCAGGTGGGCGAGGAACAGGAAGATGATGAGAATGACCAGTACGATGGCGGTGAACACCGACGTGGTCATGTTGTCGATGACCAGCTCGGTGAAGTCGGAATCGTCGTCCGCCAGGATGAACCGGAGCCGGGGCATTTCCCGCTCCAGGGAGGCGACGGCTTCGCGCACCTGCTCCGCCACCTGCACCGTGTTGGCCTCGTCCCGCTTCAGGACCTGCACGGCGATGGCCGGCTCGCCGTTGTAGTGGTAGGCGCTGCGGGCCTCGTGGGAGGTCAGGGAGACGTCCGCCACGTCGCCCAGCCGCACCTCCCGTCCCTGCCGGTGGGCGATGATGAGCTGCCCGGCGTCACCGGTGTCACGCAGCGGCATGTCGAAGCGGACCACCGCCTCCCGGCTGCCGCTCTGGATGCGCCCCCCCGAGGCGGTCAGGTTCCACCCCGCGAGCGCCTCGGCCACCTGCCCCAGCTCCAGGTCGTAGGCCCGCAGGCGGTCCCGGTGCACGGCCACATGCAACTCATACTTGTGGCCGCCGAAGACATCCACCGCGGCCACGCCCGGCACCAGCTGCAGCCGGTCGCTGACGGGGTTGTCCGCCAACTCGCGGACCGCCCCGAGGGAGAGGTGGTCGGAGTTGACGGCCAGGGTGAGGATCGGCTTGTCGGAGGAGGAGAACTGCAGGACCTGGGGCTCGCCGATGCGCGGGGGCAGGTCGCTGCGGACGCGGCTGATGGCATTCTGGACGTCAACCGCGGCCTCGCCCACCTGGCGATCGTAGTGAAACTCGACCTTCACCACCGACAGGCCGGTCTGGCTGGTGGAGGTGACGCGGGCGACGCCGTCGATGCCGGCGAACTCCTCCTCCAGGTTCTTGCTCAGGTTCTTCGCCACATCGGTGGCGGCCACGCCGGGATAGTCGGTGATGACCGTCACCACCGGCGGATCGGTATCGGGAAAGAGCTGCACCGGCAGGCTGAAACGTGCCACGACGCCGAACACCACCACCGCGATGAGCGCGGCGAAGAGGGTATAGCGATAGGTCAGGGAAAAGCGGGGCCAGCTCATCAGAGACCCTCCTTCCCGGCGAGCCAGAGCGGTTGGCCGTCAGCCAGCCGGGGGTCGGGCGTCGTCACGACCCACTCGCCGCTCTCCAGCCCGTCGATGATCTGTATCCGGCGTCCCGTACGCGACCCCGGGGTGACCGGCCGCCAAACCGCTGTCCGGTCGCGGACGACGTAGACCCCGGTGGCGCCGTCCCGCTCCCGAAGCGCCTCGAACGGGAGCACCAGGGCCGCCTCTTCGGACTGGAGTATCACTTCCACGTCGGCTTGCATGCCGGGCAGGAGCCCTTCGGTGTCGGAGTGGAGAAAGGTTTCGAGCGTGGCTGTCCGGGTGCCGGGCTCGAGCGCCGGATAGAGCTGATCCACCCGTCCGGCGAGGACCGCGTTCACGGCAGGGATGCGAACCTGGACCGGCAGTCCCGTCCCGAGCCCCGTGAGATCGGACTGGGGCACGCTCACCACCGCCTTGAGGGGGCTGGACGCCACCAGCTCCACCAGCGATTTGCCCGGCATGGCCAGCTCGCCCGGCAGGACGTAGGTGGCCTGAATGCGCCCGTCGAAAGGCGCACTCAGGACGGTGTAGTCCCTCCGGGTGCGGGCCATCGCCTGCTCCTCGCCGTTCTCCCGCAGGGAGGCCTTCAGGGTCGCCACCATCCGCCGCGATTCGTCGCGGTTGCGCTCGGGGATGGTGCCGGCCTTGAACAGCTTCTCGTCACGCCTGAGCTGGATTTCCCAGAAATCGAGTTCCGACCGGGTGCGCTGTTCGCTGGCCTTGAGGCGACCCAGCTCCTCGGTCATCTCCTGGTCGTCCAGCAGGGCAATCAGCTGGCCCTTTTCGACAGTCTGGCCCTCGCGGAACGGGATCTCCTTCACCACCGCCGTCACGCGGGCGGAGAGGATCACCCGCTGGTGGGCCTCGATGCTGCCGGTGTATTTATGAGTGACGATGAAGCGCTCCGGTTGGAGCTGTTCAATATCCACGGCAAGGGGAGCGCGCGGCAGGACGGGAACCGGTTCAAGCCGCTCCCCGACGCGCAGCGCCGCCATGGCCGTGACGAGAACCAGAAGGAGCGCCAGCCCGGTCAGCGCCATGCGCTGGCGGCGTTTCTGGGAGGCGGATGGGGTGCTATGTGTCTCTGTCATGCCGTACTCCGGAATACGGATAGGGAAAACTGGTGCCGGGCTGTGCGCCCATCCCTGGGCGCACGGTGTTACACAACGCTGAAAGAACGCTTAAAAGTCGTGCCGGATGCCGACACCGAAACGCTGACCCTCGGCGTACTCGACGCAGGAGTCGCCACAGCTCACCTTGTTGTGCTCGGAGTCCTCATACTCCGCATAGACACGGGTGCGCTTGCTGAACATGTGTTCCGCGCCCAGGCTCCAGTTGCTGTATTCGCCGCCGGCACCGGCATCCACGTCGCCGTAGACCGCCCTGATGGTGTTGTTGCCGAAGTAGGCCTCGCCGCCGACGGCCCAGGAGGTCACGTCGTCGCGCGTCAGCGCCGTATCGCTGAAGAAGGTGTACTCGGCGATCTCCTCGCTGGCGTTCTCGTACTGGCCGATCACCGCGAAGCGGCCGACATTGAACTTGCCGGCAAGCCCGAACAGGTCGCCCTCGCCGGTGTTCTCGCGCAGCCATGAGGCACCGATGGACAGGGGGCCGTTCTCGTAGTCGAGCGAAAGATTGGTCCAGTCGGCAAAGTCCTCGCCCGTATCCTCGCCGGTACCGTCACCGTCGACGACCAGCGCCGCCTTGCCGCTCAGGCCGTTGAAGGTGGGCGTCACATAGGCCACGGCGTTGCCGACCCGCGCCAGGCCGAGGTAGTGGTCGTCCATCGTGTCGATCTGCATGATGTCGGTCTTCGCCACGCTGCCGTAGTAGGGGGTCCACTGCCGGCCCATGGCCACCGTGCCGAACTGGCCGGAGATACCCGCGTAGGCCAGTCTTCCATCCAGTTCACCCGAATCGGATGCATCGACGCCGAACTCGAGCTGGTAGATCGCGGTGAGGCTGTTGCCGAGGTCTTCGGAACCCTTCACGCCGATTCGGGAGCTGTTGTTTTCCACGTCCCAGGATTCGCTCTCTCCCGTATCCATGTCCTCCTGCACGAGGTTGACGTTCACCCGCCCGTAGACAGTGGGGTTCGCGGCGGCCGCCAAGGGCGCCGCCAGGGCCACGGCTACGGATAGTCCAAGCAACTTTTTCATCAATTTCACTCCTTGAGAAAACGGTTTCGATGCCGGTGGCTGCAATCACGCAGTCGGAACTGCGCTGCCCTCCGTGTTGAGAGGGCCCTTCAAGCCAGGCGCCCGGCAAGGGCTTCACCCGGCAACAACGGGTCACGGCGTCATGAGCGTTTCACGGGTGGAGGAGGGCGCGGACGCGCTGGCGGAAACCGGCGTGACAGTCGACGCACTGCTCCACGAGCAGGCTGTAGTGCGCGGCGGCTGCCTGGGCGTCCTCTCTCTCCGCCGCCTCGGCGAGGCTCGTCGCGGCGTCGTGGACGGCGCTGTCGGCACTTCTGAAGCGTTCGGCATCCGTCCCCAGGCCCGCGAGAATCTTCAGCCGCTCGCCCATGCCCGGACGGGGATGATCGGCGATGGCCCGCGCCGCCTCGGCCAGGGTGGGGTAGTCCTCCTGCACCAGAGCCCCGCTCGCCCGGCAGAGGTCATCCCCGAGGGTCTTCATCACCGCCTGCAGGTTAGGTCCCGCGAGCGCCGGCACGCCCTGGAGCAGAAGCAGCAAACCAAGCGCAACCCGGCTCGGGGCAGCGGTGCGAAAGGCGCGATGTCGTGTGGCCATTCCGGTCTCCAGATGATTAAAAGCAATTAATTGCTCACATTCGGGGCAAAAAAATATACTCAGCCCTCCGGCGCCAGCAGGGGCCAGAGGAACTGCCAGAGCGGCTCCGCCTCGGCATCCAGCGGGAACTCGAAGTCGCAGATGGACCAGCGGGCGATGAGACCCTGGATGAGGGCGATGATGAAACGTGCGGCGGCATCGGTATCCAGGTCGGGACGGAAGCGGCCGCTCTCGATGCCCTCGGCGAGGAGGGCGGACATCCGTGTGGTGTAGCGATCCATGACTTGCCGCACCACGGCCTTGAGCTTGGGGGACTCGGAGTGGAGACGGTCCGAGAAGATCAGCCGCGGCACGCCGCGCTGGCGGGAGACGAAGGCCAGTTGCCGGGTGATAATCTGCTGCAGTCGCTCATCGGCCGGCGCCTTCGCCGTGAACAGGCCGTCCAGTGCGGCGAACAGGCCATCGGCCACCCAGTTGATGGCGGCGCTGAAAATGGCGTCGCGACTCTTGAAGTGACGGAAAATGGTCGGCTGGGCAATTCCCACCCGATCGGCGATGGCCTGGGTGGTCACCTTCTTCACGCCGTGCTCGGCCGCCAGTTCCAGGACACCCTGGACGATTTCGGCTTTGCGTTCCTCAGTTGGCTTGCCCATACTTTCAACAGGACTCAATTGTGAGTGATTAATTGCTTTTTACGCCTAAACGGTTCCCTGGTCAAGGGCTGGCGATGGGGAAGGGGCTATGAAGCGGTTTCTCCATACGGGGCGATGCGGCAACGGAGGTGGCACGCCAATCCTTGCGGAACCCACGCCGCCGTCGGGGAGGGATCTGTCCAGGCGCGCTTTCCTCAAGTGGGCCGCAGTGACGGCCTCCAGCCTGGCCCTGCCCGCGTCCGCCGCCGCGGAGATGGTCGATGCGCTCGATGACCGTCGCCGGCTGCCCCTCATCTGGCTCTCGTTCCAGGAGTGCACCGGCTGCAGCGAATCCCTGACCCGCGGCGAGACGCCCACAATCGAGCGGCTGTTGTTCGGCTTCATCTCCCTGGAATACCACCACCTGCTCCAGGCGGCGGCGGGCGCGCGGGCGGAAGCGGCCCGTGACGAGGCCCGGGAGAGGGAGAAGGGCGGCTACCTGCTGGTGGTTGAGGGCTCCATCCCGACCGCCCTGGGTGGCGCCTGCGCCACCACGGCGGGGAGGAGCCACCTGGAACAGCTGCGGGAGTTCGCCGCGGACGCCGCCGCGGTCATCGCCGTGGGCGGCTGCGCGACCGACGGCGGCCTGCCGGCTGCAGCACCCAACCCCACTGGCGCCATGGGGGTCGGGGCGCTGATGGAGACAGGCCGGGTGGCGCGGCGGCCCCTGGTGAACCTTCCCGGCTGCCCGCCGCTGCCCGTGGTGCTGAGCGGAACGCTGTCCCACTACCTGGCGTTCGGCCGCTTCCCCGACTGCGATGACGAGGGACGGCCGCTCGCTTTTTACGGCGGCACGGTCCATGAGCGCTGCAGCCGCTACCACTTCTACCAGCAGGGCCTCTTCGCGCGACGGTTCGACGACGAGGGCGCCCGCAAGGGCTGGTGCCTGTACGAGCTGGGGTGCCGGGGACCGGTCACCCGCAACGCCTGCGCCTCCCACAAGTGGAACGGGGGCGTCAGTTTCCCGATTCAGTCCGGGCACCCCTGCATCGGCTGCTCGGAGCCCGGTTTCTGGGACCGGGACGGCTTCTACCGGCCGCTCGAGGCGGTCGCCCTGGAGCGTGCCGACGCGTCCGGGCGGGGAGAGGCCCTCTACCAGGGCAACTGCGCCTACTGCCACCCGGTGGACCCGGCCCAACTCGGCATATCCCCGGAAGGCGTGGTTGAGCAGCTGCGATCGAACGCCATCCGCGCCCACCAACGTTTCAGTTTCACGGATGGGGAACTGCGGGACCTGGAAGCCTACCTGTCCGACCGGGGCGGAACACCGCCATGAGCGTGGAACGGGTCGATCCTTGGCATGAGATTAAATCTTCGAAAGATTCGCAACACAATGATATATAAACATAAAGTAAAATTATTTTGGTGCGAGTTCAGGCTGTTGCCCTGCCTTCTGGCAGCTTTCGTCGTAACCGGCGTTGCCGCGGTGGAACCGGCATCCAGACCCTTTTCCGTCCACGACCGGGACCAGGACGGTGTCCTGAGCCGCGATGAGTACGCGGCACTGCGGGGACGGATGCAGGAGCGACAGAACCAAAGGGACGCGGCCGGGCGCTTTCATTCACCGCGCCTGCTCGATTTCGACGAAGTGGACGCGAATCGTGATGAGCGCATCACGGAAGAGGAACTGGGGACAGTGCTGGAGTCGCAACTGGAGCGGCAGCGCGGCTACCGGCATCACCGCGGACGCGATGGGCGACAACGATAGTATGCGGATGAGAATTGCGTGAACTTCCGTCCTCGTGGCTGAGCGGCCAATCCCGAGAAGGTGATGAAGGAACCGCGGGGTAGCGGATTAACTGATCGACCGACGACCCGGAACCCGGGCCAGAAACGCCACATGTAAATGTGCGCATAATGTATAGCCTGGAAAAGCCTTCCCCATCAGAGGTATACGAAATGCGCTGGAGGGTGGGGGGCTTTCGCCAGGAGGAGGCGGCAGCCATCTGCGGGGTAAGTCCCCGGACGTGGCGCGCCTGGGAGAGCGGCTCCCGCCGCATGCCCCGAGCGACCTGGGCCTGGTTCAAGGCCAATGCAAGCACCGGTTTCGAGCTGACACGGGAGTGGGAGGGGTGGCGCTTCCACGAGGGCCGCTTGTGGTCCCCGGAGGAGGTGGGGTTCACCCCGGGCCAGATCCGGGCCATCCCGTGGCAGGTCCAGGTCATCCGGGCCTTGCAGGGCCGCGACCGCCAGCAGCGACAAGCCCCCCAGCCGATGAACCGCGTCATGGCCGAGCGCCACCGGCTGCGGGGCCAGTTGAACGTCGCCAGCCTGGTGCTCTCGGTGCTCCACAACGAGCTGCTGCAGGAGGAGGACCCGGCGATCCGCCAGGTCGGGCAGCGGTTCGAGGGGCTGTTGCAGGGTCTGAGCGCCGTCCAGGCGGAAGCCCTGCGTTCCACCGGCATGACAAGGGAGTTCGCGTAATGACTGACCACACCTACACCAACGGAATCGCCTGGAAGCCCAGTGAAATCCGGGAGTTGACGGGCAAACTTTGTGTGCTGAAGCGACCGGAAGGAGTCTACGAGGTCGGCCACGAGGGGGCGTTCTCCGACTTTCCCCACCACACCGCGCCGGCTGGGACCGTGTGCTACGTGTCCGGCCCGACCACCGATCGCTACTACATCGAGGTCATCGAGCTGGACAGCGGGATGCCGCTCGACTGGCAGCACCGGGAGGACTTCGAGGCGACCTTCCGGCTCACCGGCCAGCAGCTGCCCAAGGTGAGCGCGGCGCTGAAGTGGCCCCTGAAGCCGCTGAGCGAGGCCGCAGGCAGCGAGGGGCAGGGGTTGGCCGCCCTCAAGACCTGGTGCCTCATCCAGGCGCTGGGGGAGCCGCTGGCGCGGCACATGACCGCCCGTGCCACCTGGTACCGGCATCGGCTCATCCTGACCACTGCGGGCCTGCTGGAGCGCCCGGAGCGGGCCTCGGCAACTCCCGCGCCAACCGACACCAGGGCGGACACCACCGGGAGGGTCCACGCATGCTGAAGCGTTCGGTTCTTCGCCGGTCCGCCCGGCAGGCACCCGGCCGCCATGCCGGGGGGCTGCGCCCCCGGGCATGGCCGTCCGGGGTGACCACCGTCCAGTTTCCGGCATCGACTGCGCCGGTCGGGAGTGATGTATGAAACATCAGTTTTGTTCACACATGAGCAGATGTGCGGGTGTTACTAAGCACCCGCACCGGGAAGCCGGTGCCCGCGGCGGGGGTTGTCCCCGTGGGTCCACAGGCTGCCGGCCCCCCTGGGGTTTTGCTGCGCAACCCCGGGGCCGGGTCCTGTGGACTACGGGGACAACCGTGCCCAGGGTGGAGCGTCGCCAGGTGGGGACGGCAGCGGTCTTTTTGCGGGCAAAAGCGGACGCTTGTGCCAGAATCCGGTCAGGTGTGCGTGACGACCGGTCAGCTTGGCACCGGCCCACGGCAGGGCAGCCGGGTGCGCAGCTCGGCAAGCCGCTGAACCGCCCGGGGAATCCGGCCCACCGGCTGAGTTACAGGGAGGTCCCATGGTTCGCATAATGTATATTATGTTAAATCATATGGCCCTTACCGTCAGGATCCAGGGCCAATCCTGCCGGTATGTGGAATATTCCTGAAAGACCGACACCTCTCCTCCCGGATCGCTGGCCTCGCGTACTTCATCGCGGGGACTCGTCGTGGCGCGGTGTCTGTCCGAAACAATCCAACTACAAATCACCAACAACACCGCAGCCTGCCCGTTACGTCGGCCATCCAGACTGTTCCTCGAACGGAGCGCAATTCCTCGCTCCCTGGTTACATCCGTCAGGAGGAGCAGTCATGAGTCGCATGCGGAAATTATCTTGGTGGTACTGGCTGGTTACCGGAGTGTTGCTAGCGGGTGCTTTGTGGGACTGGCCCGCGGGTTATGCGCCGGTGCTCGTCCTGACGCTGGTCCATACCCTGCACTACCTGCTGCGGGAGGCTTCCGTGAAGTCCTTCCCCGTGCAGGTCCGCATCGGCTACCTCCTGTGGATGCTCATCGGGTTGTGGGGACCGTTTGCCTTCTTCCACTGGATACAGCTCGCCGGCACTTCGGCGGCGGTTTTGGCGGACTACTGCCCCATGGCCCGGATGGTTTCTCTCCTGCCCTGGAACCGGCGCTCCCCGCTGACCGTGAAGCTGTTCCTGCGCACCTTCCTGCAGCCCCCGGTCCCCGGAAGTATCCTCAACGCCACCTGAATGGACGTTCCAGCCGGCGCAGGGATGCGCCCTCCAGTCCGCATCAACAGGCAGGTGGCAGTTCATCAAGTTGCTGACTTACTCCGTGACCGGTTTGGGCCTGCCATAACCCTGCCCCATTAATTCACGGCTTTGCCTCCATCCTACCCAGCCGGTATCAGGCCACTGGTCTGGAATGCACTCCAGGGATGCTGCCCCTGCATGCGTCCCGGGTCATCAGCCAGGTCGGAGAGGTGCGTGCACATGAAACTGTTCATCCCCACAGAGGATCCCGCCATGGATTCGGATACGCCTGCGGAGCTCCCCATTCCCTACCATCCCGACTATCCCTGCCTGCGACACTACAGGCAGGGCGCCGGCAGCGAGTATCCTGCCGCGACAACGGCCACTGAATGCGAGGTCGGCCATGGATGGCATTGAAAACCGAACCCGCCGACCGGTGCCGGGCGGATGTGATCGGCACAACCGGCCGCGCGGTGTCCACGCCCTGTTCTTCGCCGCCCTGTTGGTATTGATCGGGTCCGGGTACGCCGAGCGGATCAGCGCCGCGATTTTCCCGGACACCCCCTCCTTTGCCGGTGGCGCCCTGCTGTTCAGCGCCGGTCCTGAATCGGAATCGCTGCCGGCGCCGCTCCAAAGCACCGAGGTGGCTATCCGGGTCACGGGCATGCTTGTGCGGGTCCGGGTCGTGCAACAGTTCCGCAATCCGGCGTCCGCATGGGTCGAAGGCCGCTACATATTCCCCCTTCCCGATACCGCCGCGGTGGACCGGATGCGCCTCCAGGTGGGCGATCGCCTCATCGAAGGCCAAATCCGGGAACGCCGGGAGGCGCAGCGCGTCTATGCCGCCGCGGCTGCAAGCGGGCGCCGCGCCGCGCTGGTGGAGCAGGAACGGCCCAATATCTTCACCACCTCGGTGGCCAATATTCCCCCGGACGGCACCGTGATCGTGGAGCTGGAGTACCAGCAGGCGGTGAGCTACAGCGATGGCCGGTTCAGCCTGCGCTTTCCCATGGTGGTGGGCCCCCGCTACATCCCGGGTCAGCCGATCGTCCCGGACAGGGACGGCGGGGCCCTTTCCACGACGGTGGTACCCGATGCCGGTCGCATCGCTCCGCCCGTCCGGCACCCGACTGACGGTCCGATCAACCCCGTTCACCTGAGCGTGGAACTGGAGCCCGGATTCCCGCTTGCCGGGGTCGAGAGCCCCTACCACGCTGTTGCCGTGGAGCAACAGGACGAGGTCCGTTATCGCATCGAGCTCGCCGAGGGGCCGGTGCCCGCTGATCGCGACTTCGTCCTGCAGTGGCGCCCGCTGCCGGGCGCCGAGCCGCGTTCCGCGTTGTTCAGCGAAGCGGACACCGCCGGCACGGGTGGCTATGGCCTGGTGCAGATCCTGCCGCCCTTCGGCGACGACTCCCCTGCCCCGCCGCCACGGGAGATGGTGCTGGTCATCGATGTCTCCGGTTCCATGCACGGCGAGTCCATCGCCCAGGCCCGGGCGGCGCTGAGCCTCGCCCTGGAGCGCCTGCGTCCGGGGGATCGGTTCAACATCATCCGCTTCAATCACAGTGCGCAGGCGCTGTTCCCGGCCTCCCGTCCGGCCGATGACCGCGGCCTGTCCATGGCCCGGCGTCTCGTTGCCGGCCTGGAGGCCGAGGGCGGCACGGAGATGCTCGCCGCCCTGCAGCTCGCCCTGGAGCAGCCGCAGGATCCCGAACAGTTGCGCCAGGTGGTGTTCATCACTGACGGGGCGGTGGGCGACGAGGACCGGCTGTTCGATTTCATCCGCCGGCACGCCGGCGCCAGCCGGCTGTTCACGGTGGGCATCGGTTCGGCGCCCAACAGCCACTTCATGCGCAAGGCGGCAGGGTTCGGTCGCGGCACCTTCACCCATATCGGCCGGCCCGGCGAGGTGTCGGAGCGAATGGGAGAGCTGCTGCGCAAGCTGGAGTCCCCCCAGCTCACCCACCTTGAGCTCGCCACGCGGGACGGGAGTGCCCCGGTTCGCGTCCTGCCGGAGCGGATTCCCGATCTATACCGCGGCGAGCCGCTGCTGCTGGCGCTGCACTGGACCGGCGCGGCACCGGTGATCGAGGTGCGCGGCCGGCTGGCGGGCCGGCCCTGGTCCCAGACCCTGGCGCTCGGCCAGGCCCGGGCTGGCGCGGGTATCGGCGTGCTGTGGGCGCGCCGCCGCATCGAGGCGCTCATGGACGCCCACCGGGCGAGCCGCGACGGGACGGTCCGCGACGAGCTCCGCCGGGCGGTGGTCGAGGTGGCGCTGGCTCACCACCTGGCGAGCCCCTTCACCAGCCTGGTGGCGGTGGACGTGACGCCGGTGCGGCCCGGTGCCGAGAGCCTGCAGCGCCGCGCCGTGGCAACCAACCTGCCCCACGGCTGGGACTACGATCACGTGTTCGGCCTTGCGCAGACCGCCACGCCGGGTCCGCTGTTGCGCTGGCTGGGGCTGGCGCTGGTGTTCGGTACCCTCCTCGGCTGGCGCCTGCTGCCAGGGAGAGTCCGGACATGAACCGGCGGACGGGCCTCCTGCTCCTGGGTCTGGTCGGCCTGGGGATGCTGGCCTGGGGCAGCTGGATTCCCCTCAAGGGGCTGCTGGCCCAGGCGCTGCTGGAGCGCGCCTGGGCCGCCGGCAGCGCCACCGCGGTCCCGCGCCCCTGGCCCTGGGCCGACACCCGGCCGGTGGGGCGGCTGCGCATCCCGCGCCTGGGGGTGGATCTCATCATCCTCGCCGGCGACAGCGGCCGGACCCTCGCCTTCGGGCCGGGCCTGGCCGCCGGCAGCGCACCGCTGGACCGCCCCGGCACCCACCTGGTGAGCGGCCACCGCGATACCCACTTCCGCTTTCTCGGGGCGTTGCGGGAGGACGATCGGATCGAGCTGGAGCGGCCCGACAGTTCCCGGCGCCGTTACCGGGTCAGCGGGACCGCGGTGGTGGACTCGCGCACCACGGCGTTGGACGCCGATTCGGACCGACTGCTGCTGGCCACCTGCTGGCCCCTGGAGACGCCGGTTCCGGGAGGGCCGCTGCGCTACCTGGTGACCGCGGCACCGCTGGCTCCCCCCCAAGGCGCCGGACCTGCCAATCCCTGAGCCACCCTGTTTCGCGGGGGTCGATTCCACCGCTCCCGCCGCACTCCTGCCGGCTGGCGCGACCGCCCCACCGTCCCCCGCTCCCATGACATTCCCTCAATTCTTCCTCAATTGATGCCAATAGGCGTTCCATACTCATTAGGTGAGGAACGGGGAAAATGCCCGCCGGAATGAGGTCCGCCTGCGTCATGAGAGAAGCACCCGTGTCATCGGCTCGCTCGCCCAAGCAAGGCGGGCGGATCGGTCCGCTGTTTCTCGTCGCGCTTGTTCTGTGCGGCTGCGCCGCAGTGGGGCCGGATTACCGGGCGCCGGAACCCGGCGTTCCCGCGACCTGGCAGCGGAGCGCGGCGGGGTCGAGCGTCGGCATGGATTCAGGAACCCTGGATCTGTCCCGCTGGTGGGCGAACTTCGACGATCCGCTCCTGGTGGACCTCGTCGAGCAGGCGCTGACGGGCAGCCCCGATGTGAAGGCCGCGCTGGCCCGGCTGCGTGAGGCCCGGGCCCGGCGCGGCGCGACCGCCGCCGATCGGTTCCCGACCCTCGGCGTCTCCGCCAGCGTCAGGCGCAGCACCTCCAGCGGCGAGAGCGGCAGCGGACAGACCCGGGACCTCTACGCGGCCGGCTTCGACGCCGGCTGGGAGGCGGACATTTTCGGCGGCCGGCGCCGGGCTCTCGAGGCGGCCCAGGCCGACCTGGCCGCCGCCGCGGCCGAGCTTGGCGACGTCCGCATCACGCTGGCGGCCGAGGTGGCCCTGAACTACGTGGAACTGCGGGACTACCAGGCGCGGCTGGCCATCGCCCGGCGCAACTTGGCCAGCCAGGAAGAGACCTTCGATCTCACCCGCTGGCGGGCACTGGCCGGGCTGACAACGGCGCTGGATGTGGAACAGGCCCGCTCCGGCCTGGAACAGACCCGGGCCCAGATACCGGGCCTGCTCACCGGCGCTGTGGCGGCACAGAACCGCCTCGCGGTACTGCTCGGGCGCAATCCCGGGGATCTCGACGGAGAATTGGCGGCGGTGTTGCCGATCCCGTCCCCGCCCATGGCCATCGCCGTGGGCATCCCGGCGGACGTATTGCGACGGCGGCCGGATATCCGTGCCGCCGAGCGGAACCTGGCCGCGGCCACCGCGCGCATCGGCGAGGCGGAGGCGGATCGCTATCCGGATTTCAGCCTGAGCGGCACCCTGGGGCTGGAGTCGCTGGCCCTCGATTCGCTGTTCGGGGGTGGTGCCGTGACCCGATCCCTGGCGGCGAGTCTCGCCGCCACCCTCTTCGATGGCGGGCGCATTCGCCGGAACATCGAGATCCGGACGGCGCTCCAGGAACAGGCCCTGGCCAGCTACGAAACCACCGTTCTCAATGCCCTCGAGGAGGTGGAGAACATCCTGGCGGGGCTTGCCAACCGGCAGGCGGAACGGGACGCGCTGCGCGTCGCCACCGGTTCGGCCCGGAGTGCCGCGGCACTCGCGCAGGCGCAATATAGTTCCGGTCTGGTGGATTTCCAGACCGTGCTCGATACTCAGCGCTCAATATTAAATCTTGAAAGTCAGTTGAGTAGCGCGGAAAGTGAAATTGTGTCTGAAGTCATACGCCTGTACAAGGCTCTCGGTGGCGGATGGGTCGGAGCGGCCGGAGCCAGCCCCGATGGGCGTCTTGAGTGAGGGACGTGAAACATGAGCGGGCCGGATATCAGGGATAGCGATGATCTCAACCAGGTGTTGAGCTCGAAGGGCGGTTCCCACCGCGGAACGGTCCTGCGGTGGGTCCTCATCGGTCTCTGCCTGCTGGCCCTGGTGGCCGCGGGGGTCTGGTACGGACGCAGCGACACGCCCTCGACCGGGGTCCGCTACCTCACCGAGCCGGTCGTGCGGGGAGACCTCCACGTGACCGTGACCGCCACCGGGACCCTGCAACCCACCAACCAGGTGGAGGTGGGCAGCGAGCTCTCCGGCATCATCAAGTCGGTGTTCGTGGAAGAGAACGACCGGGTGGAGGTGGGACAGGAGCTGGCGCGGCTCGACACCACCAAGCTCGGGGCCCAGGTCCTGCGCTCCCGCGCAGCGCTCAAGTCCGCCGAGGCGAAGGTCCGGCAGGCCGCCGCCAGCGTCCGGGAGGCGCGCGCCAACCTCGCCCGCCTGCGCCAGGTGGCGGAGCTGAGCGGCGGCAAGATGCCGGCGCCCGCGGACATCGACGCCGCGGAGGCCACGCTGGCGCGGGCCGACGCCGACCAGGCCAGCGCCGAGGCCGCCGTGTCCGAGGCACAGGCGGCCCTGGAAGTGGACGAGACCGATCTCGCCAAGGCCAGCATCCGCTCTCCCATCAACGGTATCGTGCTCACCCGCTCGGTGGAGACAGGCCAGACCGTGGCCGCCTCGCTGCAGGCTCCGGTGCTCTTTACGCTGGCGGAGGATCTCACCCAGATGGAGCTGCATGTGGACGTGGACGAGGCGGATGTGGGCCAGGTGCGCGAGGGGCAGACGGCCAGCTTCAACGTGGATGCCTACCCGGACAAGCTCTTTCCGGCACAGATCACCCGCGTCAGCTTCGGTTCCCAGACCGTGGAGGGTGTGGTCACCTACGAAACCGTCATGCGGGTGGAAAACAACGACCTCTCCCTGCGGCCGGGGATGACCGCCACCGCCGACATCACCGTGGAGGAGCGCAGTGGGGTGCTGAAGGTGCCCAACGCCGCGTTGCGTTTCACTCCGCCGCAGACAGCGACGGGCAACGGCCAGCGTCCCGGGGGCATCATCTCCAGCCTGATGCCCCGCCCGCCCCGCTCCGTCACCGGCCGCAGGGCCAGCCAGCAGAACGGCGGCGGCGCGGCCAGGCAGGTCTGGATCCTGAGCGAAGGGCAGCCTCGGGCGGTGGCGGTCACCACCGGTGCCAACGACGGGCGCATGACGGAGATCGTCTCCGGGGGATTGGAGGCGGGCATGGCGGTCATCGTCGATTCGGAGAGCAATGGGCGATGAGTCCGGATCGGGACCAGGCGGCACCGCTCATCGAGTTCCGCTGCGTCACCAAGGTCTACGGCCAGGGCCAAGCCGCCCTACAGGCCCTGCGCGGGGTGGACCTGCGCATCCAGGCGGGAGAGTTCGTCGCCATCATGGGACCGAGCGGATCGGGCAAGTCCACCGCCATGAACATCCTCGGCTGCCTCGATATCCCCTCCTCCGGCTCCTATCGGTTCCGGGGGGTGGCGGTGGAGAACCTGAATCGCAACCAGCGGGCACTGCTGCGCCGCCACTACCTGGGATTCGTGTTCCAGGGTTTCAACCTGCTCTCGCGCACCTCGGCGCTGGAGAACGTGGAATTGCCCCTCATCTACCGCGGCATTCCCCGCGCAGCGCGCCATACCCGTGCCTGTCAGGCACTGGAGGCGGTGGGGCTGGGCGGCTGGGAGCGGCATACGCCGGGAGAGCTCTCGGGCGGCCAGCAGCAGCGGGTGGCCATCGCCCGGGCCATCGTTACCGATCCGGCGGTGCTGCTCGCCGACGAACCGACCGGCAACCTGGATACCGCCCGCAGCCGCGAGATCATGGAACTGCTCTGCGGTCTCAACCGCGACCAGGGCATCACCGTCCTGATGGTGACCCATGAGCAGGAGATGGCGGCCTACGCCGGCCGGGTGATCCACTTCGTCGACGGCCGGGTGATCGATGAGCGCCATGGCGTGGAGGAACGCTGATGTTCTGGAATGCACTGCTGCTCTCGCTGCGGGAGATTCGCCGCAACCTGCTGCGCTCCTTCCTCACCATCCTCGGCATCGTCATCGGCGTGGCTGCGGTAATCACCATGGTGACCCTGGGCAACGGCGCCACGGCCATGGTCTCCAACCAGATCGCCAGCCTCGGCAGCAACCTGATCATGGTGCGCCCCGGCCGGCGGATGGGGCCCGGGCGCGATGCGGCCGGTTCCAACCGGTTCAAGCTGGCCGATGCCCAGGCCATTTTCGCCGAGGTGGGTTCCATCAAGGCGGTTGCGCCCTCCGCATCCCAGACCGTGACGGCCATCTACGCCACTGAAAACTGGTCTACCAGTGTCACCGGCAGCACCAATGACTACTTCGCAGTGGGCAACTGGGAGCTCCAGGAAGGGCGCGAATTCACCCCCTCGGAGCTGAGGGCCGGCAAGGCGGCCTGTGTCATCGGTGCGACCGTACGCAAGGAGCTGTTCGGGACCCGGAGCCCGGTGGGGAGCAAGATCCGGCTCAAGCAGTTCTCCTGCGAGGTCATCGGCCTGTTGCGCTCCAAGGGTCAGTCGGCCATGGGGATGGACCAGGACGACGTCATCGTCATCCCGCTGCGTACCTTCCAGCGGCGCATATCCGGCAAAACGGAGGTAAGCAGTATCCTGGTCTCGGTGCGCGACGGCGCCTCCACGGAGAAGGTGCAGGCGGACATCACCCGCCTGCTGCGCGAGCGACGCCACATCGCCGCCAACGAGGATGACGATTTCAACGTTCTCGACACCAAGCAGATTGCCGAGACCCTGACCGGCACCACGCGGGTGCTCACCATGCTGCTGGGCGCGGTGGCGGCGGTGAGCCTGCTGGTGGGGGGCATCGGCATCATGAACATCATGCTGGTGTCGGTCACGGAGCGCACCCGCGAGATCGGCATCCGCCTCGCCATCGGCGCCCTGGAGCGGGAGGTGTTGCTGCAGTTCCTGGTGGAGGCGGTGGTGCTCTCCTCCCTGGGCGGGATCGTCGGTGTGGTGCTGGCGATCAGCGCCTCGATGGTGCTGGCGGACCTGATGCAGGTGCCCTTCATCCTCGACCCGGCCATCACCCTGCTGGCCTTCCTCTTCTCCGCCGCCGTGGGGGTGGTGTTCGGCTACTTCCCCGCGCGGCGGGCGGCCCGGCTCGACCCCATCGAGGCGCTGCGGCACGAGTAGGGCGGCCGTGAGTGCGTGAATGCGTTATTGCGAAAAGGCGGTCGATGCCGACCTACGGCTACGGCTCACGCACTCACGCACTCACGCACTCACGCACTCACGCACTCACGCACTCACGCACTCACGCACTCACGCACTCACGCACTCACGCACTCACGCACTC
>Ga0209270_1000293_pt1 | contig 123578 bp, 98 predicted proteins | sample MTBAKSrepl1MetaG_FD_187456 | JGI IMG/M metagenome (GOLD analysis project Ga0209270, IMG submission 187456) | Enrichment culture microbial communities from Arthur Kill intertidal strait, New Jersey, USA, that are MTBE-degrading - MTBE-AKS1... | ecosystem: Environmental > Aquatic > Marine >...
CCCCTCGATCCCCCTTTGTTAAAGGGGGAGGAAGAAGGATAGGAGGAAACTTCCCCCCTTTGAAAAAGGGGGGCCAGGGGGGATTCTCATGCGCGGGGGCGACCTGATCTTCGTGTCATGAGCGTTTGCGAGTGCCTCAGTATTTCCAGTCCGAAAATACAGGATTCACCCTATTTTGGTTTGAGATCGGAATCGTTGACAACACCTCAGGATGATTTAAGTTGTGTTAAATCACGCCGCCCGTTTTCCTTTCTTTTTTCGAAAGCGGAACATGTTGTCAGACTGAAGCTGGAACCATTCAGGGGACGCGTATCAAACCATGAAATTTGAACACGACATCGTGATTGTCGGAGCAGGTCTTGCAGGCCTGAGGGCCGCGGTGGAAATCGCAGACCGCGCCGATGTGGCGCTGATCACCAAGGTCTATCCCACGCGGTCTCATTCGGGGGCTGCCCAGGGCGGCATCGCCGCAGCTCTCGGGAACGAGGAGCCAGATTCGTGGGAATGGCACATGTACGACACGATCAAGGGAGGCGATTTCCTCACGGATCAGGATGCGGCGGAGGTTTTGTCCAAGGATGCACTTCGGGCGGTCTACGAGCTCGAGCACATGGGCGTACCCTTCAACCGGACCGGGGACGGCACGATTGCCCAGAGGGCGTTCGGCGGTCATGCGGCGGATTTCGGGAAAAGGCCGGTGAAGAGAGCCTGCCATGCCGCGGACAGGACCGGCAGGGTGATTCTGGACACCCTTTACGGCCAGGCTTTGAACAAAGGGATCAAGGTCTATCAGGAATTTCATCTCCTTGATCTCATCTGCCGCGAGAATCGCTGCGCCGGTGTGCTGGCTTATGAGCTGGCCACGGGCGAGATCCACATTTTTGAAAGCAAAGCCGTGCTCCTGGCCACGGGCGGGTTCGGCAAGGTGTTCAAAACCACGTCCAACTGTTTTGCCAACACGGGCGACGGCGTGTACCTCGCCTACCGGTCGGGCATACCCCTGCAGGACATGGAGTTCGTTCAATTTCACCCCACGGGCATTTACGGCCTGGGGGTGTTGATCAGTGAAGCGGCCCGGGGTGAAGGCGGCATCCTCCGGAACGGCAAAGGGGAGCGCTTCATGGAGCGTTATGCTCCCACGCTCAAGGATCTGGCTCCGAGGGACATGGTTTCGCGCGCCATCGCCCGGGAGATACGCGAACAGAGAGGGATCGAGGGCAGGGATTTCGTTCATCTCGATCTCACTCACTTGGGTCTGGAAAAAATCAAGGAAAAACTTTCCGACATCTCATCCTTTGTAAGAATCTATCTGGGATTGGACACGAGCAAAGACCTTGTCCCGGTTGCGCCCACGTGCCACTACATGATGGGAGGCATTCCCACGGACCTGCAAGGGCACGTGTTGGATGGGGATGACAAGCCGTCGTTTCAGGGCCTTTACGCGGCCGGCGAGTGCGCCTGTGTATCCGTTCATGGAGCGAACAGGCTGGGGTGCAATTCACTCCTCGACCTGGTTGTTTTCGGACGAAGAGCCGGCAAAAGGATTGTCGAAGAGCTTCCACGCCTGGAAAAAACGATTTTGGGTGAGAGCGTCGCGGAGCGGGCGAAATCCGAAATCGATAAGCTCAAGGGCCGAAGCCGGGGAGAGAAGGCGAGCGCCCTGAGAGAAAAAATGCAGCAGGCCATGACCGATTATTGCTCGGTTTTTCGCACAAGGGATGGTCTGAACAAGGCCCTGGGAATCATCGAGGATCTCAAAGGCCGTTACAACGAAATTGCCCTGGACAATCGAGGGCATCGCTTCAACATCGATCTCCTCGAAGCCCTCGAACTTCAATCCCTCCTTTCCCTTGCTGAAGCGATCCTGCTTTCCGCCCGGGCGAGAGAAGAAAGCCGGGGGGCCCACTTTCGGGAGGATTTTCCGGAAAGAGATGATGACAAGTGGCTGAGGCACACCCTGGTTCAGATGACGGACAAAGAGCAGAAGCTTTTTTACAAGCCTGTGCGAATTACCCGGTTTGAGCCGAAGCCGAGGGTCTACTAACATGGTGGAGATGACGTTCAGAATCTTCAGGTTTGATCCGGAACAGGATCAGGAACCGCGCTATCAGGTCTACACGATCACTGCTGATCCGGCAGAGCGCATTCTGGACTGCCTGAACCGGATCCGGTGGGAGCAGGACGGGACGTTGAGCTATCGCATGTCCTGCGGGCACGGCGTCTGCGGCTCGGATGCGATGAAGATCAACGGTCGATGCGCCCTGGCGTGTCAGAAGCTTGTCAAAGACTACGTGGGTCAGGACGTTGTCCTGGAACCTCTGCCGTCCTTCAAGGTCCTCAAAGATCTGATCGTGGATCTGGATCCCTTTTTTGAGAAAGTCAAGGCGGTTCGGCCCTACCTGATCAGCAGCCAGGAGCCCCCGGAAAAAGAAAGAAGGCAGAATCAGGATGAAAGCCGGAAGGTGAACGAGGCGATTCGATGTATCCTGTGCGCATGCTGCACCGCCGCCTGCCCGGTCACCGCGGAAAACGAAAAATTCCTTGGGCCATCGGCACTGGTCTGGGCTTTCCGGTACATCTTTGACTCCAGGGATGAGGAGACCCTGGATCGATTGAAGGCCCTCGACTCTCCGGACGGCGCCTGGGGCTGCGTGAATCACTTCGAGTGCACCCGTGTCTGCCCCAAGGAAATCCCGGTGACCAAGTCGATCAACATGATCAAGCGGGAGATCGAGAAGAGGATACGAGAAGGCTGAGCGACCACGGATTTGAATAGGGAATCCCATGTAAATACGAAGCACCTGCCTACGCGTAGCCGCTTCGGCGAAGGCAGGCGAAATTTGAAATCCGAAACAAATTCAAAACAAGCGAATGCTCAAATGCGCCAAACAGAAACCCGGTGCTTACAAGTTTTGATGCGTTCGTAAAAAGTCCTCCAGGCCGTCACTCCCGCGAAGGCGGGAGTCCAGAAGCGCTTGAAAGCACTGGATTCCCGCCTGCGCGGGAATGACAAAAAAGAGCGGTTTTCGACTTTTTACGAGTTCATCAGTTTTGATGAATTCGTAAAAAGTCGTCACCCCGTTGAAAAACGGGGTCCAGGTATTTTGTAAGTCGCTAAAAACACTGGATTCCGGCTTTCGCCGGAATGACGAAAACCGGGGTTTTCGGACTTTTTACGAGACCGTCAGTTTTGGACTTTCGAATTTGTAATTTTCGATATTGTTTCGAGTTTCGTGCTTAGGGTTTCGGATTTCTGATCTTAAAGACCTAGATTTCAACCCCAGGAAATGGACGGAAGCGCTATGGGAGACGCAATCAGGTATTCTCTTGAACCGGAAGACTTCTATTACATGGGAGTCAACGTGCCCTGCCAGGCGGCCTGCCCCGCTTCCACGAATATCCCGGCCTATATTCGTGCCTTTTACGAGGACCGGCCTGATCGATCTTACGAAATCAACCGCCTGGCCAACATCCTTCCCGGTGTGCTCGGTCGGATTTGCTCCCGGCCCTGCGAGGACAAGTGCCGTCACGGCGAGGCCGAACTGGGGCGTCCGGTCAATATCTGTCATATCAAGCGGGCCGCAGCGGACCTGAAGCAAGGCCTTTCTCGCGCCGTGGAGGGACCTTTTGCATCTTTCGGGAAAAAGGTCGCCGTCGTTGGATCGGGGCCCGCCGGGCTTGCAGCCGCCCACGACCTGTCGACCATCGGGTTTTCCGTGACCCTTTTCGAGGCCCTCGACGAGGCAGGGGGGATGCTCAGGTACGGGATTCCCGAGTTCAGGCTGCCCCGGAGCGTCCTGGATGAGGAGATCGCACGGATTCTGGAAAAGGGCGTGGTGCTCAGGACCGGGACTCGGGTCGGCGAGGATGTGGCCGTGGAGGAGCTTTTGAGGGATTTCGACGCGGTCCTGCTGGCAGCGGGGTGTTACAGATCCCTGGCCTTGAGGGTGCCGGGGGAGACTTTGACCGGCATTTACCCCGGACTCGAATTCATGATGAACCTTTGCTCCGGCCGGCCTCCCGTGATCGGCGACAGGGTGTTGGTGATCGGTGCCGGGTTTACCGCCTTTGACTGCGCGCGCTCGGCTTTGAGGCTCGGGGCCGGGGATGTGACCATCTGCCTGCGCAGGACGGAAGAAGATCTCGTGGTCACCAAGGACGAGGTGCTGGAAACCAAGAAGGAAGGGATCAAGATCCAATCCCTCATGCTTTCCCGCCGAGTCGTGGGAAGCAGCAGGGTGGAGGGCGTTGAGTTCGTCCGAACCCGGCCCGGCGATGTGGGGCCGGACGGAAAACGGGCCATTACCCCCATTGAGGGCAGCGAATTCATGGTGCCCGCAGACTCAGTCATCGTCGCGACAGGGCAGCGACCCGAGCCGATCGAAGCGGGCGCTCAAAAAGACGACCAAGGTCTTCTCCTTGCGGACAAGCGTTCTTTTCTCACCTCTCGCAAAGGGCTCTATGTGGCCGGCGATTATCTCACAGGGCCCTCCACGGTCATCGAATCGGTGGGGATGGGCCGAAGGGCGGCTGAGACAATCGCCCGGGACCTGACCGGAAAGGCTTTCCGGGAGAAGGTCGTGAGGATGGAGGAGACGGAAATCACGGACCGGAAGCGAACCTGGGACTATCTGCCGAGGCAGGACATGCCTACGGTCCAGCCCCTCAAGGAGCGTTTCAAGAGCGTGAACAGGGAGGTGGAAACGGGGTTCACTCCCGAGCAGGCGAAAGAAGAATCCAAGCGCTGCTATCTGTGCTACCTCCATTACGAGATCGACCTGAGGCGCTGCATTTACTGCCGCTATTGCATCGATGTGGCCCCCCGTGACTGCATCAAGCTGGTCAAGGAGATTCAGACCAACGACGTGGGGGCTGTAACGGGTTTTGTGGAAACCACGCGCTGGCGGGAGGTCCATGCCGTGGTGATCGACAATTCGCGTTGCATCCGCTGCGGCGAATGCATGCGCGTTTGTCCTGTGAACTGCATATCCGCAACCCGGGTGGAACTCACGGAAAGATGGGCGGAGGAAGGGGAAAGCCGTGGCTGAAGAGCATTTCGTCGTGGTCGGCAACGGACCGGCAGGGCATCAGGCGGCAGTGACTCTGAAGGAAAAGGCTCCCGACGCTTACGTCTCGGTCATCAGCCGGAGCAGGGGAAGTTGCTATCGACCCCATTTGCTCCCGGACTTCATGGCAGGTAAGATCCCGGAAACAGCGCTTTACGTTTGTCCCACGGATGCTTACAAGGACAAGGGGGTCAAGCTGAGGACGGGCCAGAAGGTGGTGGGGCTCAATCTCAGAGAACGCAGCGTCGCTCTGGATCACAAGGAGATCGTGCGATTCACGGGACTGATTATTGCCGCGGGTGGAAAGCCCAGGATTCCTGAACCCCTTTGGATTTTCCGCGATCTGATGCTGACGCTCAAGACCCTGGAGGATGCCAAGGCCTGGCGGGAGAAGCTCTCCCGGGTCGACTCGGTCCTGATCATGGGTGGTGATCTGACCTCCTTTGCCGTCACCAGATCCTTGCTCGATCTGAACAAGAAAGTCTTCTTCATGCTCGACAGGGAGGCTTTCTGGCCCCTGCGGTGCGACAGGGTGATGCTGGAGGAAGCGGCGCACCGGCTGTCTCAGCGGGGTGTGGAGGTCATCGTGGATCGCCGCGTGAAAAGCATGGCCCGCGTTTCGGACCTGGCCTGCGAGGTTCAATTGAATGGTGACAGGGTGAGAGCCGGCCTGATCGGTGCGTTTTTCGGATTGGTTCCGGATATTCGCTTCCTGGTGGGCTCCGGCCTTCGGATCGACCGGGGCATTCTTGTCGATGAGTATCTGAATGCAGGCTACGAGGGTGTCTTTGCCACAGGAGACTGCGCACAAATCTATCACCCGGAGATTCGCGATTACTGGGTTTCCATCGGCCACGACAATGCCGTGAGTCTGGGTCGAACCGCGGCGCTCAATCTCCTGGGAGGAAGTGTGATGGTCGAAGCGGCACAGGAAAGCATCTTTGAAGTGCAGGGGATCAGGGTTAACACATCGTGGTGGATGGACTATTGATGGCACAGGTCGATTTGACGGTAGAAATTTGCGGGATGTCGGGGGACGGCACCATCGCCGCCGGAGGAATTCTGAACGAAGCCATGTCGCGGGCCGGCCTTTTTGTCCTCGCCTTCGATTCCTACCCGGCTGAAATCCGGGGCTTCGGCCGCTGCGTCACCCACTCGCGAGTCGGCGATCGGGAAATGCGGGCTTTGAGCGACAGGACCCACGTGCTTATTTCCCTGGACGACAAGGAGTCTCAATCGAGAATCCCCTTTCTTGCAAGAGAGGCCGTGGTCTTCTTCGACAGCAAGCCTCCGTCCTATGTGGAGGAAGGCGCCTCCATCGCCGCCCACGTGGAGCCCGACGCGCGCCTCTTCGGCATGCCTTTCTCGGAACTGGCCGCCGCGGCATCGGGAAGCACGAGGGGGAGAAACCTGACCGCTCTCGGTGGCTTTGCCGCAGTGTTCGGCATCCCTTCCCGAACATTCCATGAGGTGATTGAAAAAAAATTCAAGGCCAAGGGCGAAAAGGTTCTCGACGCGAACCTCAAGAGCTTCGATGCCGGGCATCGCTTTGCCCTTGAGAGGTTGAAGGTGGAACAAATCCCCCCCATCCCCCCTTTAGTAAAGGGGGGCAGGGAAGACTTGCCTTTAGTAAAGGGGGGCAGGGAAGACTTGCCTTTGGAAAAGGCGGGCATGGGGGAGCCGGTTTACCCCCCTTTGGAAAAGGGGGGCAGGGAGGATTTTCTAGAGGAGGCCGAAGAGAAAATCCTCATTTCCGGAAACGAGGCGGTGGTGCGCGGCGCCCTTGACGCCGGCCTGGCGCTCTACTTCGGTTATCCGATCACGCCTGCAACGCCGATCATGGAGTCTCTGGCAAAGGCCTTGCCGGACAGGGGCGGAAGGGTAGTGCAGATGGAAGACGAGATCGCTTCCATCGGCGCGGTGCTCGGGAGTTTCTTTGCAGGAAAGAGGGCGATGACGGCCACCTCCGGGCCTGGTTTCGCGCTCATGACAGAGCTCATCACCCACGGGGTCATGTCCGAAACTCCCGCAGTGATCATCAATGCCCAGAGAGGGGGGCCTGCCACAGGCCTTCCGAGCAAGACCGAGCAGTCCGACCTGCATGCTGCGGTTTTCGGCGGGCCCGGGGATTCTGCAAGGATCGTCATCGCGCCCACCGATGTGCGGGAATGCTATGACTTCACCCTGATGAGTTTTCAGTTGGCTGAGCGGTATCAGACACCCGTGATCGTGCTCACGGACTTCTTCCTGAACAATCGCGTTGAAAAGGTGGAAATACCCGGGGCGTCGGAAGCGCGGCGAGCGAACTGGAACCTTTACCCCGAGGAATCGGCCAAGGGGCGATACGAGCGATACAGCATCACGGAATCCGGGATTTCCCCCAGGGCGATCCCGGGGGCGGAGGGATTTCTTTTCAGCGCCACAGGGCTGGAGCACACGGAAAAGGGAAGGCCGGATTATTCTTCGGATATCCATTCAAAGATGACGGAGAAGCGGCATCGAAAAATCCGGGGAGCCCTGAAGGACCTGCCGGAGCCGGTGGAATGGTCTTCCGGCGGAACCATGGATGTGGGGGTGATTGCCTGGGGATCGACGTTCGGATCGGCCCTGGAGGCGGTGCTGAGCGGGCAGAAGGAAGGCATGCAGGTGGGGGCTCTCAAGATCACGAGCCTTTTCCCATACCATGCCGAGGCGATCCGGGCGTTCATGAAGCGGTGCAAGGAGATCCTGATACCTGAACTGAACTACGAGGGGCAACTGGCCAACCTCATCGGCCATCTTCACGCAAAAGACGTGGTCAGGCTCAACCGGACCACCGGGATGCCTATGTCCCCGACGCTGATCTATGAAAGGATTAAAAGCCTGATCTAAAAGAGTCTCACCGCGGAGAGCGCAAAGAACGCAGAGAGATCAAGACAGGACCTCTGCGGCCACTGCGTTCTCTGCGGTAAAAGAACCAGAGGGTTGCGATGAAGACATCGGGTAAAGTCCTTGCGGCGCAGGTGGAGAGAATTCGAGACTCAAAGCGTTTCGAAATCCGGTCTGAAAACCTTCCCACATGGTGTCCGGGTTGCGGGTATTTCGGGATTCACCAGGGCTTGAACAACGCGATTCAAAGGCTTGGGCTGCCCCATCACCAGATCGTCATTGTTTCGGGCATCGGGTGTGCCGGCCGTTATCCTTTTTTCAGCCACACCTACGGCCTGCACACGGTTCACGGAAGGGCCCTGCCGGTTTCAACCGGGGTCAAACTGGCCAATCCTGAGCTGACCGTATTCGCCGTAGGGGGAGACGGGGACGGCCTCGGTATCGGAGGAGGCCATCTCCCGCACATTTCCAGGCGAAACGTGGACGTGAACTATCTTCTCTTTGACAATTCCATTTATGGTCTGACCAAAGGGCAACCTTCACCCAGCTCACCTGTGGGCTTCAAAACAAAGGCTTCACCTCAGGGCAGTGTGGATGCCCCTTTGAACGCTACGCTCCTGGCCCTTTCTTATGGAGCCTCCTTTGTAGCCAGGCTCTTCGCAGGCGATCCTGACGGCATCACCGACGCTCTCGTGCAAGGAATCCGCCATAAAGGTTTTTCTTTTTTTCACCTCTATACGAGCTGCGTCACCTTTGACAAGGCATTCAAGACGTGGGAGCATCTCAAGGAATGGGTGCACCCCTTGCCGGAAAACCATGATTCCTCCAATCTGAAGCAGGCCATCCATGAAGCCATGGATGATCCCTTCAGTCTGGGGATCGTGTATAAAAGAATGGAGTGATGGGAAAAAGAAGAAGACAGAATATAGGAGACAGGATACAGAAGTAGTTTTGCTCCTGAATTCTGTCTTCTGTCTCCTGTATTCTTCATTCCAGCATTCCAGTATTCCAGTATTCCATATCAAAAGGAGAACCTATGGCAAAAAACCTGACCCAAAAGATCCTTGAAGCCCACCTGGTTGAGGGCGAACTCGTTCCCGGAGAAGAGATCGGCATCAAGATCGACCACACCCTTCTGCAGGACGCCACGGGAACCATGGCCATGCTGGAATTCGAATCCCTGGGCATCGACAGGGTAAAGGCGGAATTGGCCGCCCAGTACGTGGACCATAACCTTCTTCAAACGGACAACAAGAATGCCGATGACCATGCGTACCTTCGCACGGCCTGCGCAAGGTACGGGGTTTATTTCAGTCCGCCGGGCAACGGCATTTGCCACCAGGTGCACATGGAACGCTTCGGCGTACCCGGAAAGATCCTCCTCGGCGCGGACAGCCACACGCCCGGCGCAGCCGGTATTTCCATGCTCGGCATCGGCGCCGGCGGGCTTGATGTGGCGCTTGCCATGGCAGGCAAACCCTACTACCTTCCGTGCCCCAAGGTCCTGGGTGTAAGGCTGACGGGGAGTCTGCCCGACTGGGTGAGCGCCAAGGACGTGATTCTGGAAATGCTGCGGCGCTATGACGTGAAGGGCTGCGTCGGCAAGATCGTCGAGTACTATGGACCCGGCGTCAAGAGCCTCTCGGCCACGGACCGCGAAACCATCGGGAACATGGGAACGGAGCTCGGGGCCACAGGCACCGTCTTTCCCTCGGATGAAAACACCCGGGCCTATCTGGAAGCCCAGGGCAGGGGGGATGCTTACCGGGAGCTTCATGGGGACGAAGGCGCTCCCTATGACGAGCATGGGGAGATCGATCTGTCCTCCCTTGAACCGTTGATTGCGTGCCCTTCTTCTCCGGGAAACGTGGTTCCGGTCCGGGAGGTGGCGGGCATCAAAACGGATCAGGTAATCATCGGCAGCAGCGTCAACTCCTCTTTCCGGGACCTCATGGTGGTCGCCAAAATTCTTGAGGGAAGACATTGTCATCCCTTTACTTCCCTGCACATCAATCCGGGAAGCAACCAGGTGCTCGAAAATGTGGCCCAACAGGGGGGCCTTGTCTCGCTCCTGCGCGCAGGCGCCCGCATCCACCAATCCGGATGCCTGGGGTGCATCGGCATGGGCCAGGCGCCCGGCACAGGGCAGGTGAGCCTGCGGACCTTTCCCCGGAATTTCCCCGGCCGCTCGGGCACCAAGGATGACCGCGTCTATCTTTGCTCCCCTGAGACAGGCGCTGCGGCGGCGCTGAAGGGTGTGATCACGGATCCCCGCGATCTGGGCAGGGAGATGGCATACCCGAGGATCACGGATCCCAAGGAGTATCTCGTCGACAAAGGGTCGATCGTTTATCCTTCCGAGGAACTTCGCAAGATGGAAATCGTCCGAGGCCCCAACATCCGGCCGTTGCCCAACATGGATCCCCTCCCTGAGACGCTGGAGGGAACGATCGTGATCAAGGTGGGAGACAACATCTCCACGGACACGATCATGCCTGCAGGCAACCAAGTTCTTCCGTTGCGGTCAAACATCGAAGCTATCAGCGAGTTTGTCTTTTCCCAGATCGATCCTGCCTTCCACAAGCGAAGCAAAGAAGCGGGCAGCGTGGTGGTCATCGGCGGGGAGAACTACGGCCAGGGATCAAGCCGGGAACATGCAGCCCTGGCGCCTCGCCACCTCGGGGTGCGCGTCAAGATCGCCAAGAGTTTCGCCAGGATCCACAAGGCCAATCTCTGCAACTTCGGAATCCTCCCCCTCGTCTTCAAAAATCCCCTTGACTATGACCAGATGAACCAAGGGGCCGAGGTCGTGCTTCCCGACATTCGAAAGCGTATTGAAAAGGGGGACAGGGAAATTCCCGTACAGGTCAACGGCGGCCGAATCATGACGGTCTTGGATGTTTCGGACCGCCAGCGCAAGAACCTGCTGGCGGGGGGGACGTTGAATCATGTGAAAGAGGAGCTGAAAAGTGCCTAAAATGCCTAAAGTGCGCTAAAGTGCCTAAAGTTGGAAGAGTGGTGACAAGGGAGGAGTGACAAGTGACAAGTCAAAGACAAAAGCAGAAAATACTCGTCACTTCATTAACAACGGACCACTGACAATAGACAACGGACGGCTGACAACAGTCAATAAACGCCTAATGGTCAATGCCCTAGGAGGTCGAGATGGCAGAAGTCGTTAGTGTAAAAAACACGGGTTTGCGGGGGGTCGCCGTTGCGGACACAAAGATCAGCTTCATCGACGGCGAAAAGGGGGTGCTCATCTACCGGGGATACCGCATCGAGGATTTGGCGGAGCACTCGAGCTTCTTGGAGGTCGCCTGCCTGCTCCTGAACGGAGACCTGCCGAAAAGGGAAGCACTGGAGCATTTCGAAAAGCAGGTCGTAGCAGCCAGAGAGGTTCCGCCATACGTGTTCAAGAGCATGAAGGAGTGGCCGAAAGGGGCGAGGCCTATGGACGTCTTGCAGGCATCCGTTCCGGCCCTGGCCATCGGCGACCCCGACATCAAGGAAGAGACGAGGGCGGCGAATGTCAGGATGGCCATACGGCTCATCGGCCGCGTGCCTGCTGTGGTCGCAGGATGGCACAGGATAAGACAGGGACTGGAGCCACTGCCGCCTGACGGCTCTCTTTCCCATGCCGCAAATTTCCTATGGCAGCTCCATGGAAAGAAGCCTGACCCGGAAACGGCGAGGGATCTGGATGTATGCCTTGTTCTTCACGCGGATCACACCTTCAATGCATCGACCTTTGCCTGCCGGGAGGTGGTCTCCACGAGGGCCCACATGTATGCCGGGGTGGCCGCGGGAATCGGAGCCCTGTCGGGAAGTCTCCACGGCGGTGCGAACGCAGAGGTGATGAAAATGCTCATGGAACTGGAGTCGGAAAAAGACGTCCCCGGTTGGGTCAAGGGGAGAATCGACCAGGGGCAGCGGATCATGGGCATGGGCCATGCGGTCTACAAGACCATGGACCCGAGGGCCCGATTTCTGAAGGATATGGCTTTTCGTTTGGGGAAGAAAACCGGGCAGAGCCGGTGGCATGAGCTTTCCACGCAGATCGAGCAGGCGGGGTTGAAGGAGTTTTCCAGTCGGGGCAAAAGCAACATCCAGCCCAATGTGGATTTCTACAGTGCCCCCGTTTACCACATGATGGGCATTCCCAGGGATCTCATGACGCCCATTTTCGCCATCTCCAGGGTCTCCGGGTGGTGCAGTCACATCATTGAAGAGAAGTTTGCCGAGGCTCAGGAAAAGCCGGCCCTGTACAGGCCCAAGGCAGAATATGTGGGCCAGTACTGCGGCCTGATGGGTTGCGAATACAACCCTCAGGAGCAAAGAAAATGATTTTCCGCAGAGCACGCAGTGAACGCAGAGTATTTTCCTGTCAAAAACGGGACAAAGCTCGATGAAATCCCTTTTGTAGATCATTTGATGCTTCTGGCAGTATTGATGATCTCTTAAAGAGTCACAAAACCCCTTATTTTGTCATTCCCCGGCTTGACCGGGGAATCCAGGTCCTTAATGGACTTCCGAAATGCCTGGACCCCCCTTTTTCCACCCTCCGTGGCGGAACTACTGCGGAGGACGGGCAACGGGGTGACGACTTTTTACGAAGCTGTCCGTATTTGTCCTTTTTTTCCTTTGTCTCCGCGTTCTTTGCGTTCTCTGCGGTGAAAGGATGTTCCTATGAAGTATCGCATCGAGCAGGACAGCATGGGTGAGGTGAAAGTCCCTGAAGACGCCTATTACGGCGCCCAGACGCAGCGAGCCGTAGAAAACTTCACCCTGAGCGGGCTGAGGTTTTCGGCGCCCTTCATCCGAGCTCTGGGCATGATCAAGAAGCATGCGGCCCTCGTGAACAGAGAGCTGAGGCTTCTTGATTCGAATCTGGCTGATTCGATCGTCGCCGCCGCCCAGGAGGTTTGCGAGGGGAAACGGGACGACCAGTTTGTGGTGGACGTCTTTCAGACCGGGTCGGGAACATCCACCAACATGAATGCGAACGAAGTGATTGCCGGGAGGGCCAATGAACTCCTCAAGGGCCTGCGGGGCGGCAAATCCCCGGTCCATCCCAATGACCACGTCAACCTCGGCCAGTCGAGCAACGATGTGATCCCCTCAGCCATTCACATTGCGGCATTGCAGCAAATCGAAAAACACCTGATCCCGGCTCTGGACCGGCTCAAGGCGGCGCTTCACGGCAAGGCCGTAACTTTCCAAAGCATCAGGAAAATAGGGAGGACTCACCTGCAGGATGCGGTGCCCGTGACGCTGGGCCAGGAATTCAGCGGGTATGCAAGACAGGTGGAGCTCGGGATTGCGCGCTTGAAGGCGGTGGAGCCGAGACTGTCCGAACTCGCGCTGGGAGGAACCGCCGTGGGAACAGGCGTGAACACCCATCCCGGTTTCGCCGAAAAGGTCATTGCGGGAATATCCGGGGAAACCGGCGTCCCTTTCCGGGAAGCCTTGAATCACTTTGAAGCCCAGGCAGGGCAGGATGCCGTGGTGGAGACCGGCGGGATCCTGAAAACCGTTGCCGTGAGCATGATCAAGATCGCTCAGGACGTTCGATGGCTGGCCTCCGGGCCGCGATGCGGGTTGGGGGAAATCACCATTCCGGGTCTTCAGCCAGGATCATCGATCATGCCGGGAAAGGTGAATCCCGTCATCCCTGAGGCGGTCCTCCAGGTGTGCGCCCAGGTCATCGGCCATGACAGCGCCATAACCCTGGGAGGGCAATCCGGCAATTTTGAGCTCAACGTAATGCTTCCCATGATGGCGTACAATCTGCTTCAGTCCATCCAGTGGCTCGGCGAAGCGGCCTCGGCCTTTGCGGAAAAGTGTATCAAGGGCATCACGGCGAACAGGGAAAAGTGTTCGTCCTATTTGGAGCAGAGCCTTGCCCTGGCCACACCACTGGTTCCCTACATCGGGTACGATCGGGCCGCGGCCCTGGCCAAGAAGGCTTTTGACAGCAACAGGACCATCCGCGAGGTGGCTGTCGCCGATCGGGTGTTGCCCGAGGAGGAGATTCACAGGATATTGGACACCCTGGTGAACGAATAGGAAATTGCGATTTGCGAAGAAGCCGAGCGTTTGCTTCTCCCTCCCCTAACCCCTCCTCCATCCTCCGCAGTAGCTCTGCTACGGAGGACGGGCACCAGGGGAGGGGAATTCTGAACCATGAGGAGAGCTTTCCTCCCCCTCGATGGGGGAGGTAAGGTGGGGGTGAAGGGAAGTAGCCCATGAAACTTATCATTGAGACAGTACACTCGTGGTAACTTAGAAAAATGAGCGTACTTATTTTCTCGTCATTTCGAACGTAGTGAGAAATCTGACTTGCAAAAGCAAGTCATCCTGAGCAAGGCGAAGGATCTTTTCGCCCCACAAGGAGATCCCTCACTTTGTTCGGGACAATGCTTTCCTCGTTAAAGACTGCAAGACCCCACCCTCTTCGACACAGTGAACAGCAGCAAGGAGGACAAAATGAAAAAGGTTGCACGACTCGGCTTCACGAGCGCGATTGTTCTTTCTGCGCTTGCACTCGCTTCGTGCGCGAGCACCAAACTGACCTCCTCATGGCTGGACGAGAAATACAAAGGAAAAGCCTTGGGGAAAATCATGGTTGTCGCCATTTCGGAGAGCGTGGAGAAAAGGAAGATGTTCGAAAAAGCGGTTGTCGAACAGCTCGGAAAGAAGGGACTGGATTGTGTCTCGGCGGTTGAAACGGTTCCAGATCTGTCGCTGGAAGCGATAAAGAAAAGCTCCAAGGACTTGAATGCCGATACCATCCTCGTGACCTGCATGCTCGGCACAGAGGAGAAAGAGGTCTATGCCGCGCCTCCCGCCACAGCGATACCCCGAGGATACTACAGCCGTTTTGACAGCTATTTCCCATTGGTTTACGAAAAGACGATGCAACCCGGATATTATGAGAAAGTCGAGTATGTGAACCTCGAGACGTGCCTCTATGACGCCAAAACGGGCAACCTTATCTGGTCAGGGGTATCCGAAACCTTCGAACCGATGTCCGTGGAGCACATGGTAAAGTCCGTGAGCAGGGCCGTATTTGAGCACTGGCGGGAACAGGGCCTGATCAACTAGGGAGTTTCGATTCTTCTTGTTCCATGACCTGAAGAAAGGCTTGAACCACGGCAGGGTCAAACCGCGATCCTGCACTCTGCCTGATGATCTCGACGACTTCCTCGCGCTTTGCTCCGGCGTGGTAAGGCCGGTCGGAAATGAGCGCATCATACTGGTCGGCCACCGCGAAAATTCGTGCCCCAAAGGGAATTCGGGCGCCGGCCAGGCCGTCCGGGTAGCCGGTGCCGTCGAAGTTTTCATGATGGTGCAGGACAATGGGCACAACCGAGGCGTAAGAGGGAATGGGCTCGAGGATCTTGGCTCCGAATCTTGTGTGCTTCCGCATCATGTGGAATTCGTCATCCGTGAGTCCCTCCGGTTTGTCGAGAATGTGGGGAGGAATGCCGAGTTTGCCGATGTCATGAAGCAAACCCGCCCGGTGAAGATCGTCCAGCGCTTTTCTGCCAAGGCCCATGGCCAGTCCAATTTTCAGGGCCAAAGCCGTCACCCGCTCTGAATGCCCTGCGGTCCATGGTGATTTGGCGTCAATGGCCCTTGCCAGGGCATACAGGGTTCCCCAGTTGAGATCTTCCAGGTCTTCAATGAGCTTTGCATTGGAAAGCGCCACAGCCACCTGGTCTGAAAGCTGGCGGGCATGCAAACAATCCTCTGTGGAGCACACGGCCCGGTCGGCGTAGCCCAGAGCCAGAAATCCTGAAAGGCCGCTCCGCACGAATATCGGAAAAACAACGAACATCTGGATGTGTCTCTGATCCAGCGCCTTCAGATAGGCCGGAGGTTCTTTGCCTGTCTCGATGCGCACGTATTCCGGATTGTCCTGCAGGGTCTGCACTTCCGAAGGGACGAGTCGAACCGGTTCGAGCGCCGTTTGCTCACCTGAAAGATCCGTGTTCATGTGCAGGAATCCCTCGTGATTTTCGCCTGATTGGAACAGGGCAAGACCGATCGTTTCGCAGGGGAAGAGATCCCCCATGCGTGTGATCACCGTGTTGACGATTTTTTCCTTGTCGAGAGCCGAGAGGATGGAGCGATCGATCTCATTCATGGCGGTCATGGCATCGAACTGCTTGCCGAGCCTGGCGGCCATGGTGTTGAAGGATTTGGCAAGGTCTTCAAACTCATCTCCGCTGGTTACCGTGACCCGGGTGCTGAAATCCGCGGCCGCAATCCGGCGGGTTCCTTCCTTTAGCCGTTCCAGAGGGTCAAGGCTCCGCCGGATCTGGTAGAGGCTGAGGAGTAAGACGACCCAGAGGGACAGGAGGATGACCAGGGGAAAAGTCTTTTTGAAGTCCGCCATAGGGGCGAGAACATGGGCTCTTGATTCTCCCATCAACACGATCCAACGGGGCACATAAAAGTCATATCGTGTAAAAATGGACCAGTATCTCCCCAGGTACTCCTGATCGAGGTAGCGCCACTCTATGCCGCCCGAGTGGTACTTCAGAATTTCCGATGCGACAGAAGGGGGGAAAGCCTCCTTAGCCGGCAGGGTTGTGAAAAGGATGTTGCCTGAATCATCCAGGATACACATCTCCGCCATAGGGGGCGCCATGCCCTGCACCGCATCACCCCAAAGATAGGTTTCCCTGACTTCTCCGGCCAGGAAGAGGCTTCCGCTTCCAACATCCCGTATGGCCCGCCTCATGAAAACTTGGGGAGCGCCTTTGGGATCGAGACGGGTGGACAGCAGGGTCCTTCCCAAGTCCAGATGCTTCTTTTCCCCATCCGTGAGGGGCGGAAGCGGTTTCATATCGTTGTACAAAGGAACAGCGACGGCGCCGGAAGAACCGACAAAGCTCACGGCATTGAAGCGTTGAATGGCAAGTTCGCTCGGGACGGAGGGGCTGCCTTCAACCCATTTCAGGCTCAAAGCGATCGTTGTCATGTCCGCTTCGAGGGACTTGAGCCTGTCGTTGATCGCGACAGCCGCGTCTTTGGCCGAGCGGTGCAGGCGGATCTGGATCTGTTCTTCCAGTTGCTGTTTTACCCGGAAGTAGGAAAGAAGGGCGAGGGCCGTAATAGGGAGGAGAGCGCAGACAATAAACAGGAGAAAAATCCGCCGGGCCACTTTGCTGCGCAAGAATGTACGGTCTATTTTCACCAGGTGTTCCTTCAAAGGCCGTGGATACTCGGAATGAAGCGAAACGTTTCCTGTACGGGGGAATTATAGGGAAATCTGTTGGATAATGTCAACGGAAGGCAAATGAGGCCCCGGCTCATCTCAAGGGCTGCCCGAGGAAGAGATTCACAAAATCATCGATAGAATGATCGGGAAAGAAGAAATGCACTGACTCCATTCCGAGCATTCACTCTCGGGAGGAACGATTCAGGAACGGTGTCGGAAGAGCCCAGCCAGGACCGAGGAAATTCTCGGTGAGGCTATCTCCCACGTCGTCTGCATGTAGGGAAGGAAAGGCACTGCCCCCCACTTGCGCTTGAAAAAGCCGATCCCTTCGTTGACCGCCAGCCCCAGGTTCATCTTCGTATGGCCCCGCCCACTCGCCTCTTCGAGAAGTTGAGCGAGCAAAAGGTCTGCCGTGCCCGGAGGGGCTGCCCCAGGATCCCTGAAGGAGAACATGTAGAAGGCGGTGGCCAGGCCGGCGAACTCGCCGACAGAGAGAGCGGCCAATCGTCCGTCGGCCAGACGGGCGGAGGCAAGCAAGCTGCCTGAGGACTGGGCCAAATAGCGGGGCAGTCTTTCGTAGATGCGCCTGGTGCCGGCCGCAAGCGGGCGCTCGTTCAGGTATCGCCGGACAAGGGCTGCGTGATCCTCTCCCCAGGAACCCCCTCGTTCCACGGTGAGCTCCCGGGCGGCGCGACGGAGGAGGTTTCTTGTTTTCTGTCCAGGCGGCGGAGCCGGAACCGGGAGAGAATAGTACCAGTCTTCAGCAATGGCGGCGCTCTCGGGCGCCTGGGGCGGACGGGCCGGACCGATCACCGTGATCCGGCGGAGCCCTGGAAGGCGAAGAGCCAGGCCGACCGCTTCCGCCATGGCCTTTGCGTCTTTGGGATCGTGTAGCGGATAGCCCACCAGCACCACTTCCCCTTCCCTTTCATAGCCCACGCAAGCGCCCAGCATCCGAGGCTTCAACTCGGAAACGGCGCAGACATAGGGGATCACCTGCTCAGGGGTCTGGGCTTGGGCGGTGACCCCCGCGAACTGCCCGGGCACGATCATCGGCTCCTCCGGACCCTGAAGCCCGCGCCTTCGAGCAGCGGCAGAAGATTGAGCAGGTGCGCCGTGCCGACAAAGACCGCGCAGCGGCCGGGCTCCAGGAAAGGCTTCATGCGCTCCAGAAAGAGCGCATCGCGGCGGTGAATGACCCGCTCGGTGCGCGTGGGAAATTCCGTGCTGGTCCCCATCATGCCCCTGAGATCTCCCTTGAGATAGGCGCGCTCGTTTCGTCTGATGTAACGGTCCCACCGATCGCAAAGCCGGAAGAACCGCACGACCCGCGACAGGGGAATGCCCTCAAGCGTTTCGATCTGTTCCGCAATGGTCTCCATGGCGGCCACCGACTTTCCCATGTCATGAGCCAGATGCCAGGCCTCCAAGTCCACGGACTGGTCCCATCCGCGGCGTTTCAGATAGCTGGTCCAGAGGGAGAAAAACGCCATCCAATGGCGGGTTTCGGAAAGAAAATAGCGCACATCCGGGGGGTCGGGTCGCTCAAAGCCCAGCACTCGTGCCCAGAAACCCCTCGGGCCGGTCACCACTCGCTCCAACCGGCGAAAGTCCTCCTCGGTGAGGACGTCAATAAGGCGAGTGCTTTCCGATTCGGGGCTCCGGCCGGCCTCGGAGACCTGGTCGAGGCTTGCTTGATCCAGGGGCCCCTCGAAGAGCACCGTGTCCACCCGCTCGAAGAGCTTGCGGAACGAAAACTCGAAACTGCAGCAGAAGAAATGTGCCGTGCCGCCGATCCAGGACTTGCGGCTTTCCTTCTCCACTTCCCAGAGCATGGCAAAGCGCCGCTGCCGGGGGAGGCTAGCCAGGAACTCTCGTTTGGACATGGAGGCCCCGGACGAGGAAGCCAACCCTCTCATGAGCTCGTTCACCTCGGATAGGGCCGTCTCTTTTTCCTCCCACGAGGCCATCTCATAAGGTACCGCAGGAGCGCCCCCCCACTTGGTCTTGAAGCGGCGGATGCCTTCATTGACGCCGAGACCCAGATGGATGAGCTCTTTGCCTTGCCGCCCGGCCATCCTGATCATTTCCCTGAAAAGAAGGTCCGAGGCGTAGGGGGTGTAGTGAGTGCGGGAGTGGGCGCCGATCAGATAGGTGAGGAATGCGCGAGGAGCCGTGTCCAACAGCAGGGAGGCGGCCAGGTGACCGTGCAGGTCCCACGCATTGAGCAAGACAAGTCCCGGAGCTTTTTGGACAACCGCCTCGGTTCTGGCAAAAAGCTCACGCACGTTGGGAGGCAGCGCCACCCGGCCCACAAACTCGGCCCAAAGGCGCCGGTGCTCGGCCGTGAAAGCCTTCCCTTCCTCCACCTTCAAGTGCCTTGATGTCTTGTCCGCCAACCGGTCCAGTCGCTGAGGCACCTTGGCGTCGGCAGTAAGGACGTAATAGTTATCCTGCTCTCGGCAATAGGCCTTCAGTCGATCGGGCAGGGTCGGAGCGATGGCCCAGCATGTCCTGGCCCGTGAACGCCGTATCGCCTCTGCAAGAATTTGATCGAAGCCCATGGCGCTGCGCTCGCCCGAAAGCGGATACCCAACGGCGATGAGCCAGTCCTCTGCCGCGAGGAAGAGGTAGGATCCTATCAGGAACGGGTTCCCGCCGGACATCGCCTGCATGAACAGGACGGAGTGTTCAGGCACCGTGGCCTTTTTCAGGACCCCATCCAGATCAGAAGGGTTCAAGGCAGACTCCCACTCCTCGGTTTTGTAGACAGGTGCCGCCCCGAGAAGGCATACGAGCCGATCGGCCGGCGTTCATTGGTAAGACCCCCCGATTTTTTCGCTGCCCATGTGAAGACTCAAGGGGCTCTCTATTTGAAGATCCGCTCCGCACTCTCCCTTCCTATCCTTTCCGAGTGAAACCCCATCGCCTTTGCGATCAAGTCAAACTCAGCTCCGGTATGAGCGTCTTGGGGCCTCAGGGCCTCGGTGAGCGACTTTTCAGCCCTGTTCAGCCGGTTGAGGAAGAGCAGGTAGTTTGTGCGGCTCTTGTATGTGGAGCGAATAAGGGACGGCACATCCTGGCCATGGCCACGGAGAAGATCGGCGTAGTGGTCCACCAGCAAGTGAAACAACTCCCTGAAAGCGCCGTTGGCTTTTTCGGGAAGGTTCGAGTCTCTCAGAATCGACTGGACGTCGGGCTTTTTGCCTTTTTCCGCGAGAGAAAGACCCGCCTCGATCGCTCTTTTCCTGGTTACCAGGTAATTCTTGGCGAATTCTTTGCGGCCCTCTGCAATCTTTTTAACGCGATACACGTGGTACAAGAGGAAAATGGGAATGAAGATCATCCAGAAGCTCATCTTCGGGCTTTCGAGCACCGCCCTGGAAAGATCAAAGGCAAATCGCTCTTCGTATTCCAGGATGAAGGCCTTATTTTCGCTGAGCGTGGGCAAGGTCATTGTCGATCTCCAGCATGCCGCCGTTCCGAGAGAGTCCTTTCCCTCAATCTTTCAGTGCTTTTCAGGGGGATATTCCAGACTGTTTCTTATGGAGACCTCCGCGTCCCCAACTTCCTCGACCCCGGTGTAATAGAAGGCCGGTGTGTTGATCCCTGAATCGTCGATAAAGCTGGTGGCGGGTTTGATCCAAGGGAGATTGTCCACAAAGGGGCCCACAACATAAGTGAGGAACCACAGGACAGCAATACCAATAAAAAGTTTGAGCCAGGATTTGAGACGCCCTGGCGGGTTCTGAGACCCGCCAGGACTTCGAAGTGTTTTGTCTCCTGCTTCCCTCATGATCTCATATCTTTGCTGCGACTTCAGGGAAAACGATGAAGAACATGATGTAGGCAACCAAAAGGGTCAGGCACAACTGGAAAGCCTGTCCGAACACATACAGGGTGATGGGCTTGCCTCCCTTGAAATAGTGGCCGAACTCGCGGAAGTTGGTCTCCAGCCCGATGGACGTGAAGGCCAAAGCGAAGAACCACTCTCGGATCAGCCGGCTCCATCCTCTCAGCACGCCCTGATCGAGCATGGCGGTGCTGTAGTCCGCAGTCACACTGCCGTCGATGATGGAGAAGACGATGGAGGCGATCATAAAGCCGATGACGAATTTCGGGAATCTGTACCAGATTTCCCACCAGCTCACTCGCTGCCCGGGCACGCAATCAACCCTGGCGCACCAGTAAACCGCCACGCAAAAAGCGACAACACCGATCAGGACGTTCTGTATCATCTTGATCGTGGCCGCCACGTACAGGGCCTTTTGACCGTAAAAGGCACCGGCTGCAGCCACCGCGCCCGTGGAGTCGATGGTGCTTCCCATCCAGGCGCCTGCGAGAATCTGGTCCATCCCCGTCAGTCTGGCAATCGCCGGCTGGCCCACCATACAGATGGCGGTGAAGACCATGGAGAGGCCGATCGCAAGAGTGAGTTCCTCTTTCTTAGCCCGGCAGGCAGCCGCAGTGGCAATAGCCGCCGAAACCCCGCAGACCGACATGTCGGCCGATATGGTGATGTTCAGGGTCTTGGAAGGCATCTTGACGATGCGCTGGCCGAACCAGTAGGTTAAGATCAGGGTGATGGGCGTGCAGATCCACGCCACGAAGATGCCGGGCTTCCCGATGGCGAGGATTTTGCCGAAGAGAATTTCGGCTCCGAGCAGAACGAGGCCCGTCTTGATGTAGTACTCGGTCTGGACCGCAGGCTTGACCCAATTCGGAGTGCCCACGGTGTTGCTGATCAGCATCCCGAAGATGATGGCCCAGAGAGGAAATCCGAAGCCGTAATGGCTCATGGTGACCTGCTTCTCAGCCATGTAAGAGAGAATGGCGAGACCGAAGACAAAGAAGAAGCCGATGAAGAACCGGCCGAAGGAATGGCCCATGATGGCTCTACCAATACCGAAAAAGAGTCCCAAAATGATGGCGGTTCCTATGAGGTAGGGCAATCGACTGTAGGGTTTGTTCCCGGCTTTGGCGCTGGCCTTGGAAGCTGCGTCCTTGGCCTTCAACCATGCGGCGATCTCGGTTTCCGCTTTTTTGTTGAGATCGCTGTTCTTGAATGCTGCAGCCCCTGCCGCTTTTTCAGCCTCTTTGGCCTTTGCGAGAGCCGCATCCTGCGCAGTCTTGGCTTTCTCAGCCGCTTCTTTGAAGGGCGCGTTCATGGCATCCGCCTCAGCCTTGCTCCTGTAAAGCGAGGCAACGGGGTTGCCCTTCCACCCGCCGGGGGCATTGAAGAACTCCTGGATGGTCTTGCCGAAGCTCTGATCCCTCGCGCGAATCCTCTTTTTTGCATCCGAAGCCTGATGCCACGCGATGGTTTTAAAGGGCGCCTTGGCCGCCTCCTCTTTCATGGCGGTGTTGTATTTGTTGAAATTCTCCTGCATCTTGTCAGGAGGATTGAGGAGATAAATGAAAAGACCCACAATCAGGATGATGAAACCCAGCCAGATCACCATCCAGTCTTCTTTGGTGTATACATCCTTGAAGGTTGTTTTCCCGCTTTCAAGCACAACATAGTCTTGACCTGCAGATTGGGCACTCGCATTGTCAGCCATAATTCATCCTCCAATACACTCTTCGAAAAGAAGAGCCAAAAAAGGAAAGACCAAACCACAAATCTCAAGACAGTGACACTACGAGAGATTGCTTATCCTCTTGTGCGCTGGCCACCACCTCCCTTCGTTAAATCCTGAAGAGGCTTCCATTGTATCCACTGTATCCACGAAAGCGCTAAGTGCAGATTTGAGGAGTTCGATAAACCTGATCATTTAGCTGGGATTTCTACTCCAAGCAATTGGGTTCTGTCAAGGCTTTAAAGCGGTTATGTTATTAATAGTCTCATAATAGTATTGACATTCATTGCCTCCTCGCTCTTGTAGGAGCCCCGCCCGCGGCGGGACGACAGGATCGCGACCAGGAGGTCGCTCCTACAGGGAGGTGAGATGACGACAAAGGCGAAGCGTCAATAATATTTCGAGACGGTTCATAAAACCGTTATGAGCGAGGCTCAACCACGGGTCACGAGAAAACAAAAGGACTCAAATGCTTGGAGAAGGAAAGGGAAATCCTTGGAGCCCCTGAAGAAGTTCGTTATAATTCACTATGACGATTTCATAAAAAGCCGTCACACCTCATTGCGAGACGCAAAGCGCCGTAAGTTCTAATTGAGAGGCATGTGCCTATGGGCATTAAAAGGATTCTATCCGCGATTGCTCCAACCTTTGACTGGATTCAGGTGGAGGTTACCTCGGCCTGCAATGCAGCCTGCATCTATTGCCCCCGCACGGTTTCCAGGGACGTCTGGGAGAATCGGCACCTTCCTCTGGATGCTTTCCGCAAACTGGCGCCTGCCTTTGCAAAAACCCGGCACGTCCATCTCCAGGGGTGGGGCGAACCCTTTTTGCATCCCGACTTTTTTGAGATGGTCGCCATCGCCAAGGCCGCCGGATGGTGGGTAGGCACAACGACCAATGGCATGCTCCTGAACGGGGATCGGATCACCAGGACCATTGAGAGCGGCCTGGACATTGTCGCCTTTTCTCTGGCCGGCACAGGGAAGAAAAACGACGCGATCCGCAAGGGGACGAGCCTGAAAAAGGTGCTGGAAGCGATCCAGGCCCTGGACAGGGAAAAGAAGGAGAAGGGCAGGACAAGGCCGGAGATCCATGTAGCTTACATGCTTTTCCGTTCCGCCTTGGATGATCTGGAAGCCCTGCCTTCCCTGCTTGAAGGTTCGGGCGTGACCCAAGTCGTGGTGAGCACCCTGGACTTCATTCCGTCCGAGGAACTCGAACGTGAAGTGATCCTTCCCTCCAATAAGGCCGAATACGACGAAGTGTGCGACCGCCTTGATGCGCTCGTGAAGGCAGGTGAACAAAAGGGTCTCGATATCCATTACCGCGTGATTTGTCCGGGTGTTAGAAGGCGGGTCTGCACAGAAAACGTGCAGAGGGCGATGTGCGTTTCGTCGGACGGTGCGGTGAGTGCTTGCGTTTACACCAATCTCCATGCGCCGGGAGCGTCCTATCTCTGGAATGGAAAAAGGGAAGCTTACGAGCGAATGGTTTTTGGAAACATCATGGAGGAGCCCCTGCCTGTGATCTGGAAAAAGAAATCTTACGCTGATTTCCGGCGGTCATTCGACAAAGGACGCCTTGCATCTCCATGCCGACGCTGTCCTAAGCTCCTCGGCGACTGACCGAGTAACCAGTATGCAGCCCCTACTCTTTCTTCCCTCCGGACTTTTCATCTTCAAGCGGCTGTTCCGCATCTCTGGGCCAGCCTTTCCTTCTTTCCGGTCGGCGCCTTCGCTCTAATCCGCTTCTCCTTTCAACTCCTCCCGATGAGAAGTATCCGAGATGGTAAGCTTTGCGCCGGTCCGTCCCTGACCGGCGATCGAGGGGGGATCTGCGTTTTTTCACCATGAATCAAAAACCCCGGCGGCGTTCGACTCTTTCCCTGCACTCCACGCGGATGTCCACCTTCAAGCAGTTGCCGCTCCCACATTTGCCTGTCATCGACCCTGGATCGACATGGTTTGCAGAACCCTCGCAAACGTAGTTCTTCCCCTCGAAGATCTCCATTCCCCACACCCTGAGGTCTACGGCATTCGAACCGGCAGGCACTTCGATGCAGAACCTGCCGTCCTTGTCGGCTTTTGTCTCGGCGAGTCCCTGATCCTTGCCGTGCCTCCAGGCTGTGACGGTGGCGGAGGAATAAGGCACCGTGGAGGAAGTGACAGGGTTGACGTAGCTCACTGCTCCCTGGATGCAGGTTAAGGCAGAACCGGTCGGGGTGGCAGGGGTTTGCGGCGTCGCGCATCCGAGGAGCACGACAACCGTGAAAACAGCAAAAACGGAAAAACAGGAGCAGGATTTTTTCGTCATACCGTGACCTCGCTCTGCATTTTTCATGGCGCCTTTTGAGACCAACGTCCCCTGTAAGGGAGGGCCTGCATTTCTTTTCCAAGTCGGACAGGTTTTGTGAAAACTATCAGAACGACCTGCCTTTGTCAAACCGGCAGGGGTCTTTGGATATAGAAACCTGTAGACAGGGCGTTGGAAGAAGCTATAATGCGCCTTAAAAATCCATGGAAAAGGTATGAGTTCCCAGGATCAAACGATCACCCAGGATGCCGGATTATCCATAGAGCGGCGCGGGGGCGGCGCCCTTCTTGTCGTGCTTTCAGGATCCTGGAAACTGGACAGGGAAATTCCGTCCGCCGAGGAAGCTTTAAAGCAGATCGGTTCCGGGGAACACGTAAGCCGCATTGACTTCGATACATCGGAAATGAGCGACTGGGACAGCAGCCTGCTGACATTTCTGATGAGAATCAGGGATCATTTTGCCCAGGGCAAGATTGAACTGGAGACCGACGGTTTGCCGGAGGGGGCGAGGAGGCTTTTGGCTCTGGCCTCGGCAGTGCCGGAAAGAAAAGGGGCCAGGAAATCTGTCAAGTACGAGTCGTTCCTGGCTGTGGTCGGCCGGGAGACGATGGGTTTTTTTCAGGCTTTAAAGGAGATGCTGGATTTTGTCGGGGAAACCACCATCGCCTTTGTGAAACTGCTGGGAGGCAAGGCCACGTTCAACCGTTCCGATCTTCTCGGACTGATGCAGCAGTGCGGTTCCGAGGCTCTTCCCATTGTTTCCCTGATCAGCCTGCTGGTCGGACTCATCATCGCCTTCGTGGGCGCCGTTCAGCTCAAGATGTTCGGGGCCCAGATCTACGTGGCTGACCTGGTGGCCATCGGCATGGTCCGGGTCATGTCGGCCGTCATGACCGGAATCATCATGGCGGGCCGAACCGGTGCGGCCTTTGCCGCGGAGCTGGGAACCATGCAGGTGAACGAGGAGATCGACGCCCTTCAAACTCTGGGTATTTCTCCCATGGAGTACCTCGTTCTGCCCCGCATGCTCGCTCTGGTCGTCGTGATGCCCCTCCTTTGTCTCTACGCCGATCTGATGGCCGTCCTGGGCGGTCTCATCGTGGGCGTCGGGATGCTGGGGCTCGGCTTGATGGAGTATCTGCATCAGACCAGGGCCGCACTGACCATGACCAATCTGTGGATCGGGGTGATCCATTGTACCGTTTTTGGGGCGATCGTGGCCATTGCAGGCTGCCTGCGAGGGATGCAGTGCGGCAGGAGCGCTTCCGCCGTGGGAAGCGCGACGACCTCGGCGGTCGTGACAGGGATCGTGGGTATTATCGTGGCAACCGCCATCATCACCGTCATCTGTGAGGTGGTGGGGATATGAAAAAAGAATACAGAAGACAGGAGACAGAAGAGAGGAGAAAGACAGGAAAGAAGAAGGCGTGTATGGGCCTGCAGAATTCTGTCTTCTGTCTCCTGTATTCTTCATTGTGATTTCAGGTTTTTTCATGAACAACAACCACCCCGCCATCGTCGTTCGCGATCTGACCATGGCTTACGGCAGCTTCGTGGTCATGAAAGACCTCAATTTTGCCGTAAACCGGGGGGACATATTTATCATCATGGGCGGAAGCGGCTGCGGCAAAAGCACGCTGCTTCGCCACATGGTCGGATTGAAGCCGCCTGCGACAGGGCAGGTCCTCTATGACGATGTGAGCTTCTGGGAGGCACAAAAAGATGAAAGAGACCGCATCATGAGAAGGATCGGTATCCTCTATCAGAGCGGGGCTCTCTGGAGTTCCATGACCCTGGCCGAGAATGTCGCTCTTCCCCTGAAGCAATATACGGGTCTGGAGGAAAGCCGGATCCAGGAGATCGTCTCCCTGAAGCTCTCGCTCGTCGGGCTGGCAGGGTTCGAGGACTACTATCCCTCGGAGATCAGCGGGGGCATGAAGAAGAGAGCCGGACTGGCCAGGGCCATGGCCCTCGACCCGGACATTCTTTTCTTTGACGAGCCTTCTGCAGGGCTTGATCCGATCAGTGCGCACCTGCTCGACGAGCTCATCCTTGAACTCCGGGCAAGCCTGAGAACGACCGTGGTCGTGGTGACCCACGAGCTTCAGAGCATCTTCGCGATCGGCAACAACTCGGTTTTTCTCGATGCAGACACCAAGACCATGATTGCACAGGGAGATCCGAAAGCACTGCTCGCGGAATCAAAAGACCCAAAAATCCGCGAGTTCCTGACAAGAGGGAAAGAAAAGTGAGCAAACCTGTCAATAAAACGGTGCTGGGTGGATTCGTGGTGGCGGCGATCGCTCTTTTTGTCGCCGCAGTCCTCTTGTTCGGCTCGGGGCAGTTCTTCAAGGAGACGATCCTCAGGGTGATGTATTTCGAGGGCTCGGTCAAAGGTCTGAATGTGGGGGCTCCTGTCCTGTTTCGCGGCGTAAAAATAGGGGCTGTCAAGGAAATAAGCCTCCACTGGGACCTTGAGAAAAAGGATGTCGAGATCCCCGTGGTTGTCGAATACGAGCCGGAGGCCTTCAAGGTGGTGGGAGGAAACTTGGACATGATAGATCCCATCAAAAACCACCGTGAACTGGTGGAACGCGGTCTCAGGGCCCAGCTCGAAATGCAGAGCTTTGTCACCGGGCAGCTTCTGATTGCGATTGACTTCCATCCCGGGACACCGGTCAATCTCCATGAAGATGCCCCTTATCTTGAAATACCTACCATCCCCACGACGCTGCAGCAAATTGCAAAGACGCTCCAGGAGCTTCCTCTCGAGGACATGGCCAAGAAGTTGACGTCGGCGGTTGAAAGCATCGAAAAGCTGGTCTCGTCTCCGGAGCTGAAGGACAGTGTGGCCAACTTGAATCTGCTGCTGAAAGATGCCAGAAAGCTCGTGCAAAACGTGGACGGGCAGGTCGAACCCCTTGCTTCGGGCCTGAAGGAGACGATCGGGAATACGGGGAAACTGGTGCGCAATACGGATGAGCGCATCGCATCGGTCGGGTCCGGCTTGGAGAGCACCCTGGCCGACACGAGGAAGTTGATCAACAACGTGGACAGCCGTGTAGAGCCCATTCAAGAGCGGCTCCAGGATGCTTTGGAATCGGCGTCCAAAGCCATCGATCGCGTCGAGGAAACCGTGGCGGAGATTGGGGAAACGACCAAGAGCGATTCCCTGCTCATGGTCCGGCTCACAAGAACGCTGGAGGAGTTCGAGAGCCTGGCCCGCTCCATTCGCGTTCTTGCCGATTACCTGGAAAGACACCCCGAAGCCCTTCTTAAAGGCAAAGGGAGCCCCGGAGGAAAGTGATGAGACGCCTGCAAGTCATGCTGACACTATGTCTTTCGGCCTTTTTCGGCTTGACCGGATGCGGAACCACGGAAAAGGCAAGATTCTACACCCTGAGCCCCATGGCCGCTTCCGAGAACAGGGCTCCGCTCGGTATCACGGTGAGCGTCACCATGGTGAATCTGGCTGAATACCTCGATCGCCCCCAGATTGTGACCCGAACGAGCCCCCATGAAATCAGCATCAGTGAATTCGACCGATGGGCCGAGCCTCTGAATGACGCGCTCCCCAGGCTTGTTGCCGAAAACCTTTCTATTTTGTTGGGGTCTGCCAAGGTTGCAACCTCTTCCTGGCAAGGACCGGCGGAGCCGGACTACAGCGTGTTTTTTGAGGTGATTCGTTTCGACGGGACCGTGGGGGGCGATGTGTCACTTCAATACATTTACGCCATCATGGACGGAAAAGGCAGGACGGTGTCCAAAGTCGAGAGGTCGGTGGCGACGGAACCAACGGCCGGACCGGGATATGAAGCCATGGTCTCGGCGGGAAGCAGGGCGATCGGCGCCATGAGCCGCGAGATCGCAGAGGCCGTCCGAAGCACTCAAAGGAAATAATAGAGGATAGCAATGACAGGGCAGAATGCACCGACGATCCAAGATGTCACTCGCACGACCCTCAACGTGCTTTTCATCGGCATGCTCATTGCCGCCACGTTCTGGGTGGTCCGCCCGTTTCTTGCCTCGTTCATCTGGGCGACCATCATCGTTATAGCAACCTGGCCTCTCCTGCGGGCTCTCCAGGCGCGCCTGTGGGGGAAACGCGGGCTTGCCGTCGCCGTGATGACCCTGGTGCTTCTCCTGGCGCTCATCGTGCCCCTGTCTCTTGCGGTGGCCACGATCGTGGGCAGCGCGGATGAAATTGTCATTCGGGCCAGGTCCCTCGCGACCTTCACGGTTCCACCGCCCCCTGATTGGCTCGGGAGCATCCCGCTGATCGGATCCAAGCTTGTCGAGTACTGGCAAAAGGCGGCGGCCCTCCGCATCATGGAGGTCCTGGCCTGGCTGGCTCCTTACACGCAGAAGCTCCTCGGCTGGTTTGCCAGCCAGGCAGGAAGCGTGGGCATGATGATCCTTCAATTCCTGCTCACCGTGCTCATCTCGGTCATCCTCTACGCGAAAGGGGATACCGCCGCTTCAGGAATCCGCAGTTTTGCCCGTCGCCTGGGCGGGGAAAGGAGTGAAGAGGCGGCCGTTCTCGCAGCCAAGGCCGTTCGAAGCGTGGCCCTTGGGGTGGGCCTCACGGCCATTATCCAGTCGGTCCTGGGCGGTATCGGCCTGACCCTCACCGGCGTTCCGGCAGCCTCCGTGCTGACGGCGGTCATGCTCATGCTCTGCGTCGCCCAGGTCGGCCCGGGCCTGGTCCTGATTCCGTCGATCGTCTTTCTCTATTGGAAGGGAGAAATCTTCTGGGGAACCGTCCTGCTCATCTGGTCCGTTCCCGTCCTGACCCTCGACAACATCCTCCGGCCATACCTCATCAAAAAAGGCGTGGAACTGTCCATGCTGCTCATCTTTGCAGGGGTCATCGGGGGGCTCATCGCGTTCGGAATTGTGGGGCTTTTCATCGGGCCGGTGGTCCTGGCGGTTTCCTACACCCTTCTCAGAGCGTGGGTTTCCGGCGATGAACGGGAAGAACCGTCGGCTGCCCCCGGGGGAGAGTAACGGATACGATTTTTTGAGTGGGAGAAAAGGATGGGAGCTTCACGGCGCGGCGGGTGAGGATTTCGCATCGCCCGCTTTCTTCAGCCGGTTCAACCGTTCCCTGAGGGCCGCGAGGTTTTGCGTGCGCTGCGCTTCGAACCGGGGCTCCGCATACTCCGTGAAATAACGGTGGTCGGCCACGAAATCGATGTTCATGGTCAACCATTCCAGGTCGGTGAGTTTGATGCGCATCCGGTGCTCTATTTCCAGACGAATGCGCTCGGAGAGTTCGAGGAAGTTATCGCTCGCAAGGTGGGCGATGTCGGCATCACAGAGGACCTGCTCCATGAGGTTCTCCGGGTTCTGCGGCATTTTGGTGGCCCGAATCGCTGCGGCAACCCGAGCGATCTTTTCTTCGGCGCAGCCGTTCTCGCGCAAGAAAGAGGTCGCCATGACCACGCTTTCCTCCTCGTGGCCGTCGATCCCTTTCACGTAGCCCACGTCATGAAACCATGCAGCGAGCATCACCGCTTCGAGATCCTCTTCGCGCAGGTTCAATGCGGCTCCTATCTCACGGCATGCTTGGACCACCGCCTTTGCATGGCTGAAGTCATGGTACTTCACCCATTCGGGCTTCTTCTCACGAATGAGTGCCTCCACATGGGCGCGTGCTTTTTGAAGGAGCGGATGCTCGGCCACTCTTGTTTCCTTCTTTCTTTCACCACGCCGTTCCTGTCCTGTTGATCCTGTCTGATGCTCTTGGTTTTACGCTAAGGGGCTTTCTGGAACACCATCTCTTTTTGTCCCGGGATCTTGATCTTGATGGTGTCGCCTTGAATCTCTCCAACAATGACGCCGCCTTCCTTGGCGTGGATTCGGAACTCCCCGCTCTTGATGTACCAGGAAAAAGGCACCTCCCGGGTGCCGGATATCCAGATGCCTTCCCCGCTGGCTTTCAATTCCAGCCGCACCTCCCCCGGCCTGTCCTTGGCCTCGTAAGTGCCCGCAAGCCTGTCCTTTGAGTCGCAGGAAAGGCAAAGGGCCAGCAAAAGACAAAGGAGTGCCATCCATACCGCCACAACAGGTTTTGCAACGCGCGCCATCTCATTCTCCATCATGATGCTGCAGGAAGAACCGACCTTCTAAACTTCTTAGGCAACAAGCCTCCTCCATGGAACACAAAGATCCTGTCGAAGAAATACACATGGATGCACATCCCAAGCATGGCGACGTCCTCCACGATCTTTCTCCAGCCGATGTCCTCGCCCACCGAATCAAAACAGCCGCAGGTGATGGGCGCTTCCCAGTAAATGTTGATGATGATCATGACGATGAACATGAGGAGCATCAGGGAGGTCACCACGGCCGCCGCCCGGGTCCTCAGCCCGATGATGAGAAACAGGCCGCAGAAGAACTCCACCCAGGGCAGGATCAAGGCCCCGAGGTTGAGAAAGAAGTAGGGGACAATCTGGTAACCCGCGACCGCTTCGGCAAATTGGGCCGGAAAGGTGATCTTGCCCATGCTCGCATAGATGAACACCAACCCGACAAAGATCCTGAAAAGAAGGGCAAGATATTCGCTGGTAAAAACCCGCTTCAGAAATGCGTTCATGGCTCCACCGGGTATCCTTTCTTCTTCCAGTCCCTCAGCCCACCCTCCATAACGCGGGTGTTCTTGTACCCTCTCAAGATGAGCTTGTTGGCCACCTCCAGGTCGTAGAGCTTGCTGATCGTCCTTCCGTAGACGATGATCGGCTTGTTTTTTTCCTCTTCGCCGAAGGTCATCATGTACACGATATCAAACAGGGGCAAAGGCATGTTGACCGCACCCCGGATGTGCTCCTGCTCGTAGAAGTTGGCGGGCATGGCGTCCACAAAAACGGTTTCGCCCTTCTTATATTCTTCCGCGGCCTTGGAAAGCGGGACCAGGGGTACCGCTTTCTTGGAAGGCAGGTCCTGGAAAAGGGGAATGCCGTTGGGGTTGGTCTGGTTGAACACCAGGGCGAAGAGCACGCTCACGCCGATGAGGAGAACAAAGTCAAACCAGGACACCTTGGGAGGGGCGACCAGTCGTTTCGCTTCGGTTTCCAGGGCCTGTTCGTCACGCTTCAGCCACCCCGAAAGCTGTTTGATGAAGGTGAGGGACACCTCGGGGTGGCTCTTGAGCACCTGATCGAACTGTTCCTTGGTGAGGACCAGGGTCCGGGTCTCTTCCAGGGTCTCCACGCTTGCCGACCGGGCCTCTCCCGTCAACAGGGCCATTTCCCCAAAGCTCTGCCCGGATCCCAGCCTGGAGAGGGTAATTTCCACCCCCTCGTTGTCGCTGCGAAAGACCCTGACCATGCCCGATTCGATCACCCAAAAGCTATCCCCGGGATCGCCCCTCTCGAAGATCTTGGTCCGGGGCGGGAGGACCCTGTTTTCTACGACCCTCGCGATCTCCTCCACCATCTCCGGGGGCATGTCCCGGAACACGGCGGTCTCAGAAAGCTTTCTCTTCGTGTCGTCCAAGGTTGCCATGGCGCCCCTTCCATAAACCCCGAGTCGGCAGCAGGGGGGTAGACAGTATGCCGCAAAGATGGGTGTTTACTGCTGCTTGTGAATTTCCCTGATCTCTTTGAGAAGCTGATCCAGATCTTTTATCACGCCGGCATGGCTCATCAAGACCTTTCCCTGCCTGTCCGTCATGATCATGTAAGGTGTGCCGGGCACCTTCAAGACCGTGAAAACCTCGCCTTCCTTATCGGGGAGCACAGGGAACGAGATGCGGGTTTGCTTCTTGTACACGGCAATTTGCTTCTCGTCGTTTCCGGCCGCGACCCCCAGCATCCTGATGTCTTTGCTCAGCGCAGGATCATCTTTGATCGCATTGTAGAGCCTATTAACTATAGGCGCCCCTTTGAGGCACTCCGGTCACATCACGCTGAGAAACTCGATCATGATGAGTTTTCCGGAGACCTGGGACAGGGTAAAGGGATCGGAACCCTTCAGGCCGAGGTATTCCTGCTCTGCCGTGGCCGTCGGTCCCGGCAGCTTGAACGCGGGAAGCGTGGTCCCGACCGTGATACTTCCCGCTCCCGCAGCATGGGCCAAATAGCACGATAAACTGAAAAACATGAGCAAAAGAACTCCGAGAACACGGTGATGTTTCTGCATGCCTACACCTCCTCACCTGTTTTCTGCTGACGATGGAGAACCTTCCCCCGCTTTTTATGAGATGGGAACCAACCTATAGGAAGCCCTGTCGTAAGTCAATAGCCTTGAGGGTTTCGTAAAAAGCTGCAAAACGTCCTATTTCGTCATTCCCCGGCTTGACCGGGGAATCCAGTATTCGTGTAGAGTTAAGAAATTACCGGACCCCATTTTTTTCCACCCTCCGTAACGGAACTACTGTGGAGGACGGGCAACGGGGTGACGACATTTTACCGTGAAAATCCCCCCTGCCCCCCCTTTACTAAAGGGGGGAATGAAGCGGCACTTTATTGAACCTCCCCCTTTGAAAAAGGGGGATCGAGGGGGATTTTCATGGGCGCGGGCGACCCTTGAGCGTCTTGGTGTCAGGTCTTGACTTTTGACATTATCGCTTGAATATGTTTGCGCAATTCTTTATTTCGATCCATCGAAAGCGCCAACCTCGTGCATGTCTTAGTCACCGCGCTGTAATGCAATCCCCCAAAATGCTCTGCGACCTCACAGTTGCTAAGACCGGAATACCTCTTCATCATGTAGATCGCCACCTTCCTGGCTTCATGGTCCCGCCTCCTCTCCTTCAATGCGACCAAGTCCTCTCCATACGCATCAGCCACTGTCCTGAGGATCTCTTCCGGCGCAGGCTGGCCCTTCAGCTTCCTCCGGGCCACTATTTCCTGGCTCATCTTTTTCCCCAGCAAGAGATCTCTCAGTCTTTCGATGAACTCCTCCGTCCCCAGAATGACCTGCCCATAGAGTTCCCCCAGAGGGTTTGCCGCCTCACCTTCAAGTCCCTTCTCCACAAATAGCCTGTACTCTCGCCGGCTTTTCTCCCAGTTCCCACCGCATTGAGAAAGCACCAGGCTGTACTTCACCCAGGACAGTTCATCGCTTTTTCTCATGTACCCAAGGTAGCTGCTCCATCGATACTTCTCCGGCCTATCCACCATCCCCGCCCTCACCGGGTTCAGGTGCAGATATCGACTCAATTCCAGGAGGTACGCATCTCGATCGACTGCGATCGCCCTGTACCTTCCCTGGAACAGGTGACCTACGCGATCGTACTCGCGATTGAAATATCCAGTGTAGGCGCTATTGATGCCGTGCATAACTTTCAGGAGGTTTCCCAGGGGAGTTTCCAGGACCAAATGGTAGTGGTTTTTCATCAGCACATAACAGTGGATGAGGATTCTGTATCGATCGTGATAGTCCTCCAGAATGGAGAGAAACTTCTTCCTGTCCTTGTCACGCAGAAAGATATCTTTTTTCTCGTTGCCCCTGCTGGTGATGTGGTAGAAGGCTCCCGGGTACTGTATGCGCAATGGTCTTCCCATGAGTCGAAATGATGTACTGAATAAGGTCAAATGTCAAGACCTGACACCCCAGGCCCTCACGAACCGCTTCGGCCTGGAGAGTGAAAAAGGAGGTCTATTTTTCCAGCAGAGTCTCGATCCCTGTCCATTCCAGAGGAACGCCGTTGACCATGTAGTTGGCACAGCGCCTCAAATAGATTCTGGCGGCCAGGTCCCCTGCATTCCGCTCCAGCACCTGGTTGAAATAAACGCTGGCCTCAGAGAATTTCTTGGCATAGTAGAGCTGAAGCCCGCTTTCAAAGGAGGGTTTGGTCTGTTCCTTGAGTCCTGCGATGGCGGAAGGATCTCCCTCGAACACTTCATAGACCGTCACAGCGTCCTCTCTCCCCTTGACCCGCACCTTGTCGATGAACCGGTGCCTGTATCGGTTCGGGTCCTTCATCGCGAATAAGGTCTCACCGCTCAAGCTCACGTAGGAACCGTACATCTTATTCAACCCCTCGATGCGGGCCGCAAGGTTCACCGCATCCGCCACCACCGCTCCCTGCATCCGGTCTTCGCTTCCGATGATGCCCAGCATCAGATCGGCAAGATGCAGGCCGACCCCTATGCCGATGGGGTCATACCCGTCTCGTACCCGTTCCTGGTTGTACTCCGCCACAGCGCTTTGCATGGACACGGCTGCCTTCAACGCATCGTCCGGAGGACCGGGGAAGAGGGCCAGGACGCCGTCGCCGTAATACTGATCAATGAAGCCGTTGCACTCGGTGATGACCGGGCTCACCCTCCTCAAGTAGGCATTGATGAAGTTGAAGGCCTGCTGGGGAGTCATTTTCTCCAGCAACGCCGTCCACCCCCGGATGTCCGCAAACATGACGGTCATTTTGTGGCTCACCTGGTCCCCGAGATGGATCTCCAGGATGCTCTTCTTGTCGAGCAAATCGATAAACTCCCGTGGCACAAAACGCTCATAGATGCGGTTCAATGAGGCCAGCTCTGCGGTCCTTTCTTTAACCCTTTCTTCCAGGTTTTCGCTGTAAGCCTGCAGCACCTTGTTCTTTTCAGCGAGGTTCTGCTTCAGGCGGTTCATGGTGAGGTGGGTGTTGACCCGGACGTGGACCTCTTCAGGCTGAAAGGGCTTGGAGATGTAGTCCACGGCGCCCAGAGAGAACCCCTTCACCTTGTTTCCCGTATCATCAAGGGCGGAAAGAAAAATAACCGGGATGTCCCGGGTTGCCGTGTCCGCCTTCAATCGTCGGCACACCTCGAATCCGTCCATTCCAGGCATCATGATATCCAGGAGAATGACATCCGGCTGAGGATCGGCAAGGGCCATCTTCAGCGCCTTCTCTCCGTTGATGGCCGCCACAATGGCATACTGATCCTTTAAGGTGCCCATGAGCACCTGGATGTTTTCCGGGGTGTCATCCACAATGAGCACTTTAGGTTTCTTGGTGCCTTCAACCATCTTGCTCTCCATGGTACGCAGATCTTCAGCGACGGCGTCATGAGTAAGCAGTATGCAGTAGGGAGTAGGCAGCAACACAAACTTAACTAGGGCTTGTCTCACCGCATACTGCTTACCTCCTACTGCCTACTGAGAATCACGTTCCAGGCCCAGGCGCCAAAACACGATGCCCAGAGCCGTCGCTATGCGTTCTAGAGTCCCGAGCGCACCGTCCGTGTCAAAGCTCTCCACCTGTTTCTCCAACCGCTTGAATTCCTCGTGGGCCGAGGAATGCGCCAGGTGCTGCCTCAGAGCCTCAAGCCGGTTCATGGCTTCTGTGAGGTCACTTTCCAGGAGCTGAGCCAGGTCCTGAAGCAGACCTATCACCGCTTCCTTGTCCACTGAAACTCCTGTGGAAGGCTCTGGACCCTTTTGAGCGGCCAGGCTGTTCTCCAAAGCCTTTATCCCGTCCATCACGATCTTCAGCCGGGAGCCGAACTCCGCCAAAGGAGGATCGATGCTGTCTTTCCCTTCTTTTATCGCCTTTTCCAACTGAGCCGCAGCACGGTACAGGCTCTCCGCTCCCAGGTTTCCGGAAACGCCCTTGACCGTGTGAGCCACCCGGCCGGCCGCGCCTCTATCCCCCGACTGCAGAGCCGCCCTGATCTCCCCAACCGCGTTCTCCTGACCCGCTCTGAACTTGCACAGGAGCTTCGCATAAAGCGGCTTGTTCCCTCCGATCCTCTCAAGCCCCGATGCGACGGAGATCCCGGGCAACTCGGACGGGAGGATATCCTCTACCGACTGCTTCGGTCTCGACAGGTCATGTACGCTTTCAGGGATCTCCCGCTTTCCCGGTTTGATCCATCTCGCCAAGGCGGAGAAGAGCTCGTCCGGGTCAATGGGCTTGGTCACGTGATCGTTCATCCCGGCTCCCAGGCTCTTCTCCCGGTCCCCTGCCATGGCATGGGCGGTCATGGCGATGATCGGCAGCTCCTTGAACCGGCTGTCCTTCCGGATTTCCCGGGTCGCTTCGAACCCGCCCATGACCGGCATCTGGATGTCCATAAGCACTGCATCGTAGGCCTCCGCTTCTACCCGCTTCACAGCCTCCTCCCCGTTGTTGGCAATGCCGACCACCAGCCCCGCTTTCTCCAGCATTTCCTGAGCCACCTGCTGGTTGATCTCATTGTCCTCCGCCAGCAGCACCCTTGCGCCGCGTATCCTTACCAGATCTTCCTTGACGCCGGTCCTGCGGGGAACCGCGTGCTCGCGATCCGACACCTCCTTGCCGAAAGCCAGCATGACCGCATCAAAAAGCATGGACTGGCTCACAGGCTTTAAGAGAAACCCGTCCACCCCCACCTTCGCCGATCTCTGCATCACTTCTTCCCGACCATAGGCCGTTACCATGATCATCTTGGGCTTCACGGTAATCCCTGCATGCCTCTTGATCACCTCACACGCTTTGATCCCGTCCATCCCGGGCATTTTCCAGTCCATCACCACCAGCCTGTATGGACGAGCCTCGGCCTCTTTTTCCAGTTCGGCGATCCCCTCTTCGGCAGAGGCTACTGCTGAAACCTCGAAGGTCATGCTTTCGAGCAGGGTGTGCAGGATCTCCCTGGAGGAGGCATTGTCCTCGACCACCAGGACCCGCATTCCTCTCAGGTCCGGGGAGGGGTCCATGCGCTTCCGCGCCACCTTCCTTGCCAGGCCGAATGAGGCGGTGAAAAAAAACTCGCTCCCTTTGCCCGGATCACTTTCAACCCGGATCTCCCCTCCCATCATCTCCACCAGGCGTCTGGAGATGGTCAACCCGAGACCGGTGCCTCCGTATTTCCGGGTGGTGGAGGTGTCCGCCTGGCTGAAGGCCTGGAAGAGTTTGCCCTTCTGTACCTGGGTGAGCCCGATTCCCGTATCGCGAACAGAGAACTGAAGCGTGACCGACTTCTCATCCTTCTCTTTCACGCGGGTGGAAACCACGATCTCGCCTTGTTCCGTGAATTTCACCGCATTGTTGCACAGGTTAATCAAAACCTGCCCAAGCCTAAGGGGATCACCCACTAACGCCATGGGCACATCCGGAGCAGTGTCCATTAGGAACTCAAGGTCTTTCTCATGGATCTTCACCCCCATCATGGTCGATACATTGTCGAGGACTTCGTCCAGGCTGAAATCCACGGATTCCAGCAGCATTTTTCCCGCTTCGATCTTGGAAAAATCCAGGATGTCGCTGATGATTCCCAACAGGGAGTGGGCGGAGCGCTGGATCTTTCTAAGGTAGTCCTCCTGCGTGGAGGTCAGGTCGGTTTGAAGGGCCAGGTGGGCCATGCCGATGACTGCGTTCATCGGTGTCCTGATCTCGTGGCTCATGTTGGCCAGGAAGTCGCTCTTGGCCTGGGTGGCCGCCTCGGCCGCCGCCTTGGCCCTGTGCAGTTCCACCTCTGCATCCTTGCGCTCGGTGATGTCGCGAATCGTCTCGATGGCGCCCGCAATTTTGCCCTGCGAGTCGTGCAGGGCGGAGGCGGTGGCATACAGGAAGCGGCCCCCTCCCTTCAGGGCGGGCGTATAGGTTTCGCCGACCAACACGGAGCCTTTTCTCTCCAGGTGGACGTACTGCCGTTGCAACTCCTCGCGGGGCAGAAGCACGAGGTCGATCAGGATCGGCCGGCGCTCTCCATAAAACGGAACAGCGTACTCGTAATCGCCCTTGCCCAGCATCTCTTCCTCCGCGATTCCCGTCATGTCCTCCATGGCCCGGTTCCAGGCCATGACGCGACCCTCGACGTCAATGACCAGCGTGGCATCGGGCAGGAAGTCGATGATATCCGTGAGCCGGCGTTCTGATTCCTGGGTGGCCGAGTACAAACGGGCATTGTCCAGGGCCACGGAAGCGAGCTGGGCAAAGCGGCTCAGCAGTTCGACTTCCTGGGCGCCGAAGCGGCGCCCCGATTCCGGGCTGTGCGCCAGCCCGATGACACCGACGACCTGGTGACCGGACTTGAGCGGCACGCCCATGATGGCGCCCAGGAGTCCCTGCTGGTATCTCTCCGTCCGGCCTGACCAGGTGTCGTGATCGACAATGGCCAACGGCTGACCGGTCTGCCAGACCCTGCCGGTTAGCCCCTCGCCCGGTCTTCTCCGGGAGCCCACCGCATCGCTCAGGACTCCCACACCGACCTTGCATTCCATCTCGGTTTGTCCCGGTTCCAGCAGAAAGATGAACCCGTGGGGTGCGTTCAACAATTGCCCGGCCCGGGTGATCAGGGTCTGCAGCAGATCCTTCACGTCCAGCCGGCTGATGAGCCCGACGGTGGTCTCGTGGAGGGCGGCCAGATACTCGTTTTTGTGCACCAGGTCGGTGATGTCGAAATAGGTGAGCATCCGGCCGCCGTTCGGCAGCACCAGCGCCTGGTATCTGAGGATGCGGCCGTCGTGAAGCCGGAACTGGGTGGGAGAAATCACACCCTGGCGGATCGCTTGCACGCGCTGAGCCACGTAGGATTCCCACTGGCCGTTCGGAACATCGTAGAGCCCGGTATCTCGGCTGAAATTAAACAATTCGGCCAGCGTGGGCCCGCCTTCCAGCGAGGATTCGGGTAGCCGCCACATCTCGAAAAACGCGCGATTGCCCAGGCGCGTGCGCAGATCGGAATCTAACAGCAAGACGCCGTAGTCGATGGCATCGAGCACGGCCCGCACCTCGGCCAGGAGGGCACCTTTCTCCCGGTCGGCCTGAGCGATCGCGGCGGCCGCGTCCTCGGCCCGGTGGGTGGCTACGGCCAACTCCGCCGTGCGTTTTTCCACCCGGCGCTCGAGGGTCTGATAAAGGCGCGCCCTGTCCACGGCTCCGGCGATCTGGGCGCCGATGGTGGAGAGCAGGTCTTGGATCGTTTCGGGGATGGGACGGCCGGTGACGGCGTTGTCCAGTCCCAGGTAGCCCACGGGTTTACCCTGTGTGATCAGCGGAACAGCCAGGAAAGCGCGCGTTTGCAGGGCTGCAAGGTACTTCCGGGCCTGCGGGTCGGTCACCTGGTCTATATCTCGAACGACAATCGGCTTGCCGGAGAGAACGATCTTGGCGAGGAACATATACGGTTCTTCCAGGGAGACCTCCAGCCCTTTGGTCAGAGCGGCCATCTCCGGCGTGCCGCCGATGCTGTGTCCGCTCGTCAAGACACGGCGGCCGTCGCGCTCCTCGACCAGCAGGATCATGGCCCGGTCGCAGGAGAGATGGGTGGTGACGGCCTGCAAGGTTTTGTCCAGCAGCCCATCCAGGTCGAGGGTGGAACTGAGGACTACTCCGATCTCGTGCAACGTGGTCAGTTCGGAGAGCTTCTGATTGAGCGTGACGTTGGAGAGCTGGAGATCCGCGTTGGCCTTTTGAAAATCGTCAAACTGCTTCTCAGCGCTGTCGCGCGTTTCCAACAGCAAGCGTTCCGCATTGCCTTGGCTGTCGGCCAGCCCCCGGTTGCGCCACAGGAGCCAGCCGCACCAGGCAGGAAGCAGGGCTGTGGCCGCCGCGGCCCATTCCCATCCCGGAAGCCGCCCCAGTGTGTAGACGAGCAAAACCGCTGAAAGGATCGCGCCGCCCCACACCCGCAGGCCCATACCGGATCGGAGTGTTTCCCAGGTGAACTCCCACTCGCAATAGGCATCACCCCGTGACCTGCAGCGCAGCTCCTTGACCTTGGCCATGGGCAATCCGGAATGCACGCGCGGGATGCTGGCCAGGGCGCCTTGTGCGCTCTCGCAGGCTGACTTTGTGAAAAGTGGATGAAGGGCCGCGGGAAGCCTCGCCAGATCCCTTTCAATGTGAAACTGGATCTCCGCGCTTGTGGGGGTCACCTTGCCCACCCGCAAGTCGGTGTCCGCCAGCTTGGCCGTAAAACGAGGGACCAAACGATAGGTTTGGCTCAGCGAAAAAGGACGGACCAACAAGGCCACTGAAGGGGAGATGCTCCGGGCACCGACGTTGAAGGAAAACCGCGGGTCGCCGGACAGTTCGCAGCAGATCTGACCCAGGAAGGTGGAGAACTCGACCGAGTAGCTGTGGGCTGTGTTCATGAGGTAGTCGGCGGTGACATGATAGCGCGGATCGGGGATGGCTGCGTTGAGGCGATTCAGGAGTTGCTCCAGCGCCGCAGTCTTGGCTTGTGCGACTGCCTCCGGCGCCTGGTCGCCTCGTTCCGATGCACCGCTCTGCTCATGGGGCGGTAGGGCGGAAAAAGTGCGGTGAGCGACGCACTCCAGCATGTATTCCACGGCCGCGCGGATAAAGGAGCCCTTGGTGCGACCGACAGGCCGGCCCGCCTCGTCGGTGCCGAAGGGCCGGCCCACCATGGTCGGCGGCAAGGAGGGCAAGCCGGATGTGTCGTTTGGGGGAGCAGACTGCAGGTTCATCTTGGCATCACCTCACGTCGGTGGAAACTGCGGGCCATGCCTGTATCGTGTAAGAACGAAGACAAGTCTAGCTCCTTTCCAGAGAATGTCCAGAGTTTTTATGTCATTGATACAACGAGAAAAGCTCCTTCCTCCTCACCCCCTCACCCCGACCCTCTCCCTCAAGGGAGAGGGGGTGCCTCCCCTTTCCTAAAGGGGACAGGCTGTTGCCTTTCATGCCAAAACCGCGTGCCGGTTCTTGGACAGAAATGCTTTTTCTGGTAAGATTCGAGTATCCGCTTTTCAAAAGCTTTTGACCCTTTTCCTTGAAGGAGGGAATTCGTGCAGGATCTGCCGCCAAACAAGACCAAGATCGTGTGCACCATCGGACCGGCATCGGAATCGCAGGAGGTGATGGGGTATATGCTGCTTGCGGGAAAAAGAAGAAGACAGGATACAGAAGACAGAATATAGAAGAGAAAGTGGGAATAATGAAGAAGTGGAGTAGGAGCAAGACCAGAGGTTGAAGCGCATGTGACAAGCAAAATAGGCGCTGGGGGATCGGTTCTAGGTTCCGTATACTTGTTTCTGAGTTTTTCTCCTGAATTCTGTCTCCTGTATTCTATGCTCTTGGAGGCTAACTATGCTTGACACCCATCTTGATCTCACCATTTCGAAGCTGGGCGAATGCCGCATTCCTTCGCCCATGGCGACCAACGATTTCATCAGCGACGAAGAGCATGTGCTCTATCACGACCGGTTGAAAGAGATCAAACCCTACCTGGAGGCGGGCAACACGCCTCCCCGATTCGAGCTCGCCGGCCCGAGGGAGAGGATCTACTTCGACCCCTCCAAGCTCAAGTGCGGCATCGTGACCTGCGGGGGACTGTGCCCGGGCCTGAATGACGTGATCCGCGCGGTCGTGCTGGGACTCTTCCATCATTACGGCGTGAGGACGGTTTTCGGGTTCCGCTACGGATTCGAAGGCCTGACCTACCGCCACGGGCATGCCCCTTTCGAGCTGACTCCCGATTCCGTGAAAGACATTCACAGGGTGGGAGGTTCCATCCTTGGCTCTTCCCGGGGGCCCCAGGATGTTTCAGAAATGGTGGACACCCTGGAGCGCATGAACGTGGGCATTCTTTTCACCATCGGCGGGGACGGGACCCTGAGAGGCGCCCTGGCCATTGCCGAAGAAATCGAGAACCGGCGCCTCAAGATCGGCGTCATCGGCATTCCTAAAACCATCGACAACGACATTTCCCTTGTGGAGGCCTCCTTCGGCTTCGAGACCGCGGTGGCCGAGTCCAGGACGGCCATCGAATCCGCAAACACGGAGGCCGTGGGCGCCAAGAACGGCGTAGGCCTGGTGAAGCTCATGGGCCGTGAATCCGGTTTCATTGCCGCTTACGCCACCCTGGCCAACAATGACGTGAATTACTGTCTGGTGCCGGAAGTTCCTTTCACCCTGGAAGGCTTTCTACGGGTTTTGAAAGAAAGGCTGCAGCAACGGGGCCATGCCGTCATCGTCGTCGGGGAGGGGGCCGGGCAGAACCTGATGGGACTTACCGGAGAAAGGGACGCCTCCGGCAATGTCCGATTCAACGACATCGGCCTCTTTCTGAAGGACAGGATCAACGATCACTTCAGGAAGGAGGGGATGGAAATCAATCTCAAGTACATCGATCCGAGCTACACCATCCGGAGTCTTCCCGCCAACCCCCACGACTCGGCCTTCTGCCTTCAGATGGGCCATCATGCGGTCCATGCAGGCATGTCGGGAAGGACCAGCATGCTGATAGGAAGCTGGAAAAACAAATTCACCCACGTGCCCATCAGTCTGGTGGCTTCCAGCCGAAAGAGAATCGATCCTGACGGGAGGTTCTGGAGCACGGTGCTGTCGTGTACGGGGCAACCTAGAGAGATGGTTTAGCAGGCTGCTGAAAAAGGCACATCTACTGCGTTGCCCTCATCCCTCGTCGCTGCGACGTACTTCCGTGTACGACTCGCTCCTCGGGATGTCGGGCGCCTTGTATCTGTGCCTTTTTGAGCAGCCTGCAGGAGAAAGCATTGAACACAGGGCTTGGAATCTCTCTGAAACTTTATGGATGTCAGGAGATCTTTGGATTTGAGAAAGGGGATTTGGCATGAGTGACGGGGAAGCAGTGGGCGTACAGGAATGCTCGGACAATCATACCGGGGAGAGTGTCGAAGCCCTGCAGCGAGCCATCATGGACAATCTCTACTATCGCGAGGCCAGGATCCCGGCTGTGGCTACGAGCAATGACTGGTATACGGCCCTCGCTTACACGGTCAGGGACCGTATCGTCAGCAGATGGATAAAGACGATCGAGGCCATCGTCAAGAAGGACGTCAGGGTCGTGAGCTATCTCTCGGCCGAGTTCCTGATGGGGCCTCATCTTGTCAACAACATGATCAACCTGGGCATCTACGAGCCGATGAAGGAGGCCGCAACCCGGCTGGGACTGGATTTTGAAGCGCTTGTGGAACAGGAGGAAGAACCCGGGCTGGGCAACGGCGGTCTGGGCCGGCTGGCCGCCTGCTTCATGGATTCTCTTGCCGCTCTGGAAATCAAGGCCATCGGGTACGGCGTACGCTATGAATTCGGGATCTTCGACCAGGAAATCCGCGAGGGCTGGCAGGTCGAAAGAACGGACAAATGGCTTCACCTCGGCAACCCCTGGGAAATCGAGCGGCCGGAGATCGCCTTCGAGGTCAACCTGGGGGGGCACACGGAGTCGTCCCATGATCGGGAAGGGAGGTACCGTGTAAGGTGGGTTCCCAGGCAGGTCGTCAAGGGAGTGGCCTATGATACGCCCATCCTGGGTTATGGGGTGAACACGGTCAACCTGCTGCGACTGTGGAGTGCCCATGCGGTGGAATCTTTTGATTTCGAGGCCTTCAATGTGGGGGACTATTACGGTGCGGTGAACGAAAAAATGTTTTCCGAAACCATCTCAAAGATCCTCTATCCGAACGATGAACCGGCCATGGGAAAAAGGCTGAGGCTTGCCCAGCAATATTTTTTCGTCTCCTGCACCCTTCAGGACCTCATTCGCTTCCATTTGCTGGCAGGCAACAAGCTGGATACCTTCCACGATTGGAATGCCGTCCAGCTCAACGACACCCACCCGGCCATTGCCGTGGCCGAACTGATGCGACTGCTGGTGGACGAGCATTTGATGGAATGGGATCAAGCCTGGGAGGTCACCAGGAATACCTTCGCCTACACCAACCACACGCTCCTGCCCGAAGCCCTGGAGAAATGGCCTCTGCCTCTTTTCAGGGAGGTCCTGCCGAGGCACCTGGAAATCATTTATGAAATCAATCAGCGTTTCCTGAATGAAGTTCGAGAGAGATACCCCGGCGACGACGGGCGACTGGCCCGCCTGTCCCTCATCGAGGAAAGCGGAGAGAAGTATATCCGCATGGCTCACCTTGCGAGCGTGGGAAGCCATGCCATCAACGGGGTTGCAGCGCTTCACTCCGATCTGGTGAAGAAGACGATCCTGCGGGACTTTCACGAACTGTGGCCTGAAAAATTCTGCAATGTGACGAATGGGGTCACCCCGCGGCGCTGGATGGTCCTGAGCAACCCGAGGCTCGCTCAGCTTATCACGAGCAAGATCGGTGACCGCTGGATCAGCCGCCTCGAGGAGAATCTGCAGAAGATCGAGGCGTTCGCCGATGATGAGGAGTTCCGGGCAAGATGGCAGGAGATCAAGGCCGAAAACAAGAAGGACCTGGCGATGCTCATCGAGAAGCGGACGGGCGTGAGCGTGGATCCGGATACCCTGTTTGACGTTCAGGTCAAACGCATTCACGAATACAAGCGGCAACACCTGAACGTGCTTCACGTGATCACCCTGTACAACCGGCTTAAGCAGAATCCGAACATCGAGATGGTTCCCCGCACGGTCGTTTTCGGCGGAAAGGCTGCACCCGGGTATTTCATGGCCAAGTTGATCATCAAACTCATCAACTCGGTGGCGGAGATTGTCAACCATGATCCGGATGTGGCGGGGCGACTCACCGTGGCGTTCTTCCCGGACTTCAACGTGAAGAACGGGCATCGGATTTATCCGGCCGCCGATCTGTCCGAGCAGATTTCCACGGCAGGCAAGGAAGCCTCAGGAACGGGAAACATGAAATTCTCCATGAACGGGGCGCTCACGATCGGGACCCTGGACGGTGCGAACATCGAGATTCGGGAGGAAGTTGGACCGGAGAACTTCTTCCTTTTCGGTCTGGCTTCAGAGGAGGTGCATGAGATGAAATCCAGGGGCTACCGCCCCAGGGATTACTATGAGTCCGATGAAGAGCTCAAAGACGCGATCGATCTCCTTGGTTCGGGCTTCTTTTCCGATGGAGACCCGAACCTTTTCAGGCCCCTGGTCGACGCCCTGCTTTACCACGACGAGTACATGGTCCTGGCCGATTACCGGTCCTACGTTGAATGCCAGGAGAAAGTCAGCGGGGTTTACCGTGATCGGGAGCGCTGGACCCGCATGTCCATCCTCAACGTGGCGCGGATGGGGAAGTTCTCCTCGGATCGATCGATCCGGGAGTACTGTGAGAAGATCTGGAGGGTGGAGCCGGTGCGGATAAAAATGGAGTGAATGAAGAATGGATTACTCCACTGTCTATTTTGAGGTGACCTGACCGTGGCTGAGAATAATGAACTGAAAAAGAACTCCATGGACTGGTATGTGTCGCTGCGCGATCAAGAGGAAAAGGCCTTTCTCAAAGGAAGTCGCGAGAACCCGAAGGAACTGGCGAGTGCAGGACGAATTTTCCTCGAGTTTGTGCGCGGCTTTCAGAGGCTCGGCGAAATGGGGAAGTGTGTCACCGTTTTCGGAAGTGCCCGGTTCAAAGAAGGCCACAGGTATTACGAGATGGCGCGCGAAGTCGGGCGCAGGCTCGCGGAGGAGGGCTTTACCGTGATGACGGGAGGAGGTCCCGGCATCATGGAGGCGGCCAACCGGGGCGCAAAAGAGGGGGGAGGGTTGAGCATCGGGTGCAATATCCAGCTTCCCAAGGAGCAGGAGCCGAATGCCTATCTGGACCGTTTCGTGGAGTTCGAACACTTTTTCGTGCGCAAGGTGATGCTCGTCAAATACTCCCGGGCCTTCGTGGTCATGCCCGGAGGATTCGGGACCCTTGACGAGATCTTTGAAACGATTACGTTGATGCAAACGGATAAGGTCGAGGACTTCCCCGTGGTGGCCATGGGGGGGGACTTCTGGAAACAACTCGGGGATTTCATTCGAAACACGATGCTGAAAGAGGGGACCATCAGTCCCCCGGATCTCGATCTTATTTATGCGACGGATTCTGTCGACAGAGCGATAAAGATCATCAAGAGGGGGTTGGCAAGACATGTACAAAGTCGTCCTGGTAAGACACGGTGAGAGCACGTGGAACAAGGAAAATCTGTTCACCGGGTGGACCGATGTGGATCTTTCGGAAAAGGGCGTGGAAGAGGCCGGGGAAGCCGGTCAGGTTTTGAAGGAGCAAGGGTATGTGTTTGACATCGCCTATACTTCTGTCTTGAAAAGGGCGATAAGGACCTTGTGGATCATGATGGATGAAATGGACCTCATGTGGATACCGGTCATCCGGGACTGGCGACTCAACGAGCGGCACTACGGAGCCCTGCAGGGCCTCAACAAAGCGGAAATGGCGGAAAAATTTGGGGAGCAGCAAGTCAAGATCTGGAGACGGAGCTACGACACTCGACCTCCTGCGCTGGAAGAGACCGACCCCAGGAATCCGGCCAATGATGCTCGGTACGCGGGGCTGGGTAAGGAACAGGTTCCTCTGACCGAGTGCCTGAAAGACACGGTGGCCCGGTTCCTTCCGTGCTGGCACGAGGTGATTGCGCCGACCGTGCAATCGGGGAAACGGGTCGTCATCGCGGCCCATGGAAACAGCCTGCGCGCCCTGGTCAAATACCTTGACAATATTCCGGATGATGTCATTCCTGGATTGAACATCCCTACCGGTATGCCCCTGGTGTACGAACTGGATGAATCCCTGAAGCCCCTTCGCAACTATTACCTCGGTGATCCGGAAAAGGTGCGCAAGGCCATGGAGGCCGTGGCCAAGCAGGGGACTGTGAAGACGTGATCATCGAGGATTGAACATTGATGGTCTCGTAAACGCTCATGACACTTGCAAGCGTCGTCCCCGCGCATGAGAATCCCCCCTGGCCCCCCTTTTTCAAAGGGGGGAAAGCTTCCTCCTATCCTTCGTCCTCCCCCTTTAACAAAGGGGGATCGAGGGGGATTTTCATGGTAAAAAGTCGGATACCGCTCGATTTGTCATTGCGAGCCCTTCGACAGGCTCAGGATAAACTCCGCGACCCGTCCTCCGTAGCCCGTCCTCCGCAGTAGCTCTGCTACGGAGGATGGACAGGCTACTGCGGAGGGTGGAAGCAATCTCATAACTAGCCGGATACTCGTGAGATTGCCACGGCGCTTCGCGCCTCGCAATGACGGTTTGCGACTTTTTACGAGTTCATCAAACTTAACGACCAGCACGCTGTGCGAAGAAACCGGCCTACACTCCCGCTTCTTTGTAAGCTTCCTCGACGATCGCCATGGCTTGTTCCTGAATGCGCTTCAGATGGTTTTCCCCTTGGAAGCTCTCCGCGTAGATTTTGCAGATGTCCTCCGTGCCGGAGGGACGGGCTGCAAACCAACCCTCCCGGGTGACCACCTTCAGGCCTCCGATTTCAGCGTCATTACCGGGAGCCCTGGTGAGCTTGGATACAATGGGTTCTCCGGCAAGGTCTTTTGCGGTGATGTGGTGAGGAGAGAGCTTTTTGAGAGCGGCCTTCTGCTCGGGAGATGCAGGCATGTCGATTCTCTGATAAAAGGCCTTTCCGAATCTCCCCTCGATCTCTCTATAGAGCTCTCCCGGGTCCTTGCCCAGCTTTGCCGTAATCTCGCAGGCAAGAAGATCCATCAGGATCCCGTCCTTGTCCGTTGTCCAGACCGTGCCGTCCTGCCTGAGGAAGGAGGCTCCCGCACTCTCTTCTCCTGCAAAGCCCAGGGACCCATCCATCAGTCCGTCCACGAACCACTTGAAGCCCACGGGCACCTCGGACACCCGCCTCCCGAGAGAGGCGGCCACGCGGTCGATCATGGACGTGGAGACCAGGGTTTTTCCGACGGCTGCGTCCCTTCTCCATCCCGGCCGGTGCTGAAACAGGTACAATACGGCCACGGACAGGTAGTGATTCGGGTTCAATAGGCCCACGCTCTTTGTGACGATGCCGTGGCGATCCGCATCCGTGTCGTTGCCGAAGGCAATGTCAAAGTTGTCTTTGAGCTCGATCAAACGGGCCATGGCATAGGGCGAAGAGCAGTCCATCCGGATTCTGCCGTCGTGGTCCAGGGTCATGAAAGAAAAGGTGGGGTCAACATCATGATTCACCACTTTGAGCTGAAGGCCATACCGTTCGGCGATGACACCAAAGAAGTCGACGGCCGATCCTCCCAGGGGGTCCGCACCGATCTTAAGCCTTTCCCGGGCAATGACGTCCATGTCGATGACGTTCTTGAGATCCTCCACATAGGGGAGGATATAATCGTACTCGTGTGTCGAATCGGCCTTGAAAGCCTTTTGAAAAGAGACCCGCTTCACGCCCTTCAGCCCTTGCGCGATGATCTGATTGGCCTTTTCCTCAATAGTGCGGGTCGTCTCAGGACCGGCCGGCCCTCCCTCGGGGGGATTGTACTTGAATCCCCCGTCCTCCGGCGGGTTGTGAGAAGGTGTGATGACGACCCCGTCGGCCTGCCCCTTTCTCCCAGACCGGTTGTAGGTGAGGATCGCGTGGGAGATGACCGGGGTCGGCGTATACCCAAGGCCTTTCTGAAACATCACAGTGACCTCGTTTGCGGCGAAGACCTCCAGAGCGCTTGCCAAGGCAGGTTCCGAAAGGGCATGGGTATCCATGCCCACGAAGAGGGGACCATCGATCTTTTTCGATTTCCTGTAATCGCAAATCGCCTGGCTGACGGCCAGGATGTGTTCCTCGTTAAAGCTGTTTTTCACAGAGGACCCTCTGTGGCCCGAGGTTCCGAATGCGACCCGTTGGGCCGGATCGGAAACGTCCGGTTTTTGCGCGTAATAGGCGGTCACCAGCCTCGGGACATTCGCAAGGAGTGATCTCGGCGCCGGCTTGCCGGCAAGTTCATGAACAGTCATTTTTCCTCCTCGCCCTCATGCTTCAAGGGCATTTCGTTCCTTCCTGGTGAATTCCCGGCACTCTTTTCAGTCGTCAATCGGCAAGGAACGGGTCAACGGGTTATCCGTTCAAGTCCGTGAATACGGCCGCATCCTTCAACGCCCGCACCAGCTTCGCCGGGCAGTCCGCGACCGGACACGCAGCATCGTTGAACTTCTCCATGGCCGCGCGTTTTGCCTCACCGACAAAAAGAAGCAGTGCAATCTCCGCGGTCTGCATCAGCGACAGGGACGAGGTCATCCTGTCCGGGGGCGGCTTGGGCGAATCATGCATGACGATGAATCCGTGATGAGGGTTCGCAAGGGAGTGGTGGTGCGGGTACAAGGCGCCTACGTGCCCGTCCTCGCCCGCACTGAGGAGAATGATATCGTACCGGAAGCCATGCTCGGCCAGCACACGCTCGTAATGCCCGGCGCCGCGATCCGCGCTTGCCGGATCCAGGATGAAAGGATGGGCATTTCCTGGGGCGATCCTGCCCGCCTTCGCCAGGGGATCGATGAAATGGTCCTTCAGCAATTTGTAGTTGCTCTCAGGGTGGTCGACGGGGACCAGCCTTTCGTCAATCATGAAGAACTGAACCTGCTGCCAGTCTACCTGCTCTTCCTGCATTGACTGGAAGATCTTCGCGACATTTCTTCCGCCCGGCACCGCGAGCGTCACATGTTCCCGCAGGGCAAGCACACCCCGGATCTTTTCACAGAGGTGTTGCGCAGCACTTTTCAGGATCCGGTCCTGATCTTTTTCCTTAATGATCGTTACCATAATTTTTAAACAGGTCGATCATTTCCATGCGGGGCAATTTACCAATCCGGAGTGCGCCATTTCACGCGTTGCTCCTCGGCTGGGGTTTCCAGGTTGGCGGGAGTCAGCAGGTGTCCCCAGTCCGTCCTCTCCTCCATCTCTTTCTTCACCTCCGCCGGCACAAAATCCTCGGCCACCCGGCTTTCCCAGCCGCCCCCAAGGGCCTTGTAGGTGGCAATCAGGTTGAGCAGAACCGAGCCTTGGGTGGCCGTGAGAAGGTCCTGGGCCTGGGTCTGGAACCTCTGCGTGTCGAGAACCCGCTGATAGTCCGTCAACCCTTCGCGGTACTGGATCATGGAAAGCTCCACCGAACGGGTTGCAGCCGTTGCGCTCTCCCCGAGAAAGACGACTTCTTCCTGGGATCTCAGGAAAGCCGACAGGCCGTCCTCCGTTTCCTGGGCCGCCTTGAGCACCGTGTTCTTGTAGTTCACCACCAGTTGCTGGAACCGGGCATCCTGAACCCGGACCCTGTTCTTGATCCGGCCGTAGTTGAAAATGTCCCATGAAAAGCCGATGCCCCCGTAATAGGTAAGGCTGTCCGAATCCCAGAGATCGCTCAACGAACTTCCCCCCGGGAACCCCGCCACGGTCAGGGCTGCGTTGCTGGCGCTCAATCCGATGGAGCCGAAGAGGGTGAACCGGGGGTAGAGATCCGCCTTGGCAACCCCGATCAGGGAAGACTGGGAAGCCATCCGGGACTCGGCCAGGCGAACGTCCGGACGCCGCCGAACTAGTTCGGCCGGAACCCCCACGGCTACGTCGGAGGGGGCCACCGGGATCAACCCGGGCTCACCGAGCATGGGCCCCACCTCGCCGGGAAGCATGCCGAGGAGCACGGCAAGGCCGTTCTTGGCCTGGCGAAGCTGGGATTCGAACCGCGGGATGGAAGCCTGCGTGTCTGCCAGGAGCGCCCTGGCCTGGGCCACATCCAGTTCAGTCACGTCGCCCCCCTCGAAGCGCACCCTGGCGATCTGCAAGGAGCGCTCCTGGATTTTGACATTCTCCCGGGCTATGGCAAGGCGCGTCTCCAGGGTGCGGATCACCACGTAAGCCCTTGCCACTTCGGCCGTCAGCGTGACCAGGATGTCGTCGTATCCGGCGATGGACGCGTCCAGGTTCCAGACCCCGGATTCGACGGCGCGGCGGAACCTGCCCCAGAAGTCCAGTTCCCAACCCGCATCAAAGCCGATGTTGGCCTCGGTGTAGCGGGTGTCGATGGCTGGCGTCGTATTGGCCTTGTTTTCGCTAAGACCGTACCCGGTGTAATCTCCCCTGAGCTGCTGAAGCTGGGGGTACTGGTTGCCCACAGCGATGCCCAACTGGGCCCTTGCCTCGATAATGCGGATCCCTGCGATGCGGAGGGACAGGTTCTGCCGGCAGGCTGTATGGATGAGGGTGTCGAGAACAGGATCATTGAAGCGTTTCCACCAGGCGGCCAGATCCGCCGGCTCACTTTTGACCTTGGGGTCCTCCTTTTCGATCCACTCCGTCATTTCAGGGGCCTGGGGCCGGATGTAGTCCGGGCCTACGGCACACCCGGCCATAAAGGTCAGGGCCACCGCTAAAGATAGAAGGCGCAACCACTGAACTTTTTCCGAATTCCTACTCCTACGTGCCATCACTTCACCTCTTTGAATTGTTCCATTTCGGAGCAACTGTCTGGATACCGGCGATTCGTTCACCCTTCGATACCTCAGGGTGAACGGGACGTAAAACCCGCACTGGCGCTGGGGTGTTACCCCTTTCAGCCTGTCCCCCCTGGCTGATTGGAACAGGTGCGCCGCTTCAATACTATTTCCGTTCACCCTGAGGTATCGAAGGGTGAACGGAAGCAATCACCTCAAATGATTCGGCAATGGATTGCGCTTACCCCATGCGAGCCTTTGGACTTCCTTCCAATCCCCTCGAATCATGGCTTCCTTCTTCTTCCGGCTCCAGCCTTTAACCTGCAGTTCTGCGGCGAGGGCCTCTTCCCGGCTCGCAAACTCTTGCACAAAGACAAGTTGAACCGGTCGCCTTGTCGAAGTATAGCCTGGAATCTCTCCAGCCTGATGCTCTGCAATACGGTTGTCGAGGTTGTCTGTATGCCCTGTGTAATATGACCCATCAGAACAACGCAGAATATAAACCCAAAAGCTCATGCCAATTGCTGCCTCTCATCCCTTATCCTGAAAAATATGGTGTAAAGCACGGGCACAAAGATCAACGTCAAAACCGTCGCGAAACCGAGACCGAACATGATGGTCACCGCCATGGACACAAAGAACGCATCCTGGACCAGGGGCAGCATCCCCAGGATCGTGGTCAGGGCGGCCATGGCAACGGGAATCAGGCGGCTCACCCCGGAATCGATGACCGCCTGAAACGCCGCCTTGCCGCTTTTCAACTGCGTGTCGATCTCGTCGATCAACACGATGGCGTTCTTGATGAGCATGCCCGAAAGGCTCATCAATCCCAGAAGGGCCATGAACCCGAAGGGCTGGTTGAGGAGCAGGAGCCCCGCGGTGACGCCGATGATGGACAGGGGGACCGTGAACCAGATCACCAGGGTCTTCTTGATGGAGTTGAAAAGAAAGAGCACGATGAGAACCATGAGGCCGAAGAAGATGGGGATCGTGCTGGCAAGGCGGGAATTGGCTTTTGCGGAGTCCTCCACCTCTCCTCCCCACGCCATGTAGTATCCGGGAAGTCCCTTGAGAGGCCACTTGTCTGAATACTGAACCTTAAGCGTGCCCGCATCGTAGTCCTGCTGGAAAGGGTCTTCTCCCTGCGCAAAGCTCTTCCCGAGCACCTGAGCCACATCCACATCGAGGACTTTCTCGATTTCCGGCTTCACCCGCGCCATGAGTTCACTGGCCAGCCCTTCACGGGGGTCCGCATGAAGCCTCAGCATCTTTAATCGATCGCGACGCCACAGATGGGCGTTTTCAAATTCCGTCTCGATCCCGGTGATCACCTGGCCCACCGGGATCATGGTCTGCGCGGCCGGGCTCCAGATCTGGATGTTGCCCATGCTGTCAAGGTCGGCCCGCTCCGCTTCCGGCGACCGGGCCACAATGGGCAGCAACTCGTCCCGTTCTTTGAAAACACCCACCCGGGTCCCTTCAAACACCGATTCAAAAGTCCTTGCGATGTCCGGCCTCTCAATGCCCGCCCTGAGCGCGGGGACCTCCGCCATCTGGGGCCGCACCACCTTGACCATCTCGCGCCATTCGTTTCTCACAGCCTTAGCCTCAGGATCAGCAAGGAGCACCGCCTCCGCCTTGGATGCCACTTCCCTGAGCACTTTCGAGTCAGGCCCATAAAGTCGGAGCTGAATCTTGCCCCCCGTGGAGGGGCCGAGCACAAACAGCCTTACGCTGACCATGGCCTGGGGGAACATTCGATCGAGGTCCTCCTGGATTTCCCGAGTCATTTTCGGGATGCGTTTGTAATCGTCCACGTCCACCAGGATCTGGCCGAAGCTGGCGTAATTCTTCTCCGGGGTGTAAGTCAGAAGAAAACGCACCTGGCCTCCTCCGAGCATGGTCGTGAGGTGGGTCACCCCTTCCTGTTTCGCCAGATATTTTTCAGCTCCCTCCACCTGGCGAAGGGTCTCGTGGATGTCCGTTCCCTCGGGAAACCAGAAATCAACGTAGAACTGGGGCCGCGTCGAGTCCGGGAAAAAGCTGTTTTTCACGGAGCCAAAGCCGACCAGGGCGGCGACAAACAATCCTGTCACCACGATCACGGTGACCCATCGGGCCCGAATGCAGGCGGAAAGGAAGGTGCGGTACAGGCTGTAAAATTTCCCGCCGTAGGCATCTTTCCGCCCGCTCGAACCTTCGGTCCCTTGAGGTATAACTTTGAGAAACGTCTTGCAGAGCAAGGGCGTGCTGGTCACGGCGGTGACCCAGCTCATCAGCAGCGAGATCAGGATCACGTAGAAAAGGGAGCGGCAGTACTCGCCCGTGCTGTCCTGGGAGGTGCCTATGGCCGCAAACGCGGCCACGGCCACGAAGGTCGCTCCGAGCAAAGGCGTCCCCACCTGGCCGACAATGTCCCGGGCCGCGGTCAGGGCATCGGTCCCCTGCTGCATCTTGATTTTCATCCCGTCCGTGACCACGATCGCATTGTCCACCAGCATGCCGAGGGCAATGACCAGGGCCCCGAGGGAAATCCTCTCGAGCGTGATATCTCCCATGGCCATGACGATGAAGGTCCCCATGATGGTGACCAGGAGAATGCCGCCGATGATCAACCCGCTCCTGAGGCCCATGAAAATGAGCAGTACCACCACCACGATGACCACCGCTTCCACCAGGTTGATGAGAAACCCGTTGATCGACTCGATGACGGAGCGGCTCTGGAGCGAAATGACGTGCAGATCCATGCCAATGGGCCGCATGCCGTCAAGCTCTCTCATCCTCTTCTCAAGGGACTCCCCCATGATGACCACATTGCCGCCCTGAACCGTCGAGATGGCCAGCCCTACGGCAGGCTTCCCCCCGGAACGCAAAAGCGTGTCAGGGGGTTCCTCGTAGCCCCGACGGATGTCGGCTACGTCCCGCAGGTAGACCGTGCTCTGGGAGTCCGTGCCCCGGCCCTTGATGAGCAGGCCCCCGATTTCCTGTTCCGACTTGAACTCCCCGGTGGGGCTGATAGGGATGTATTCCTTGCCCAGGGGGAGGTATCCCCCGCTTGCCGGGATGTTCTTGGCCCGGAGGGCGGTATAAAGGTCCGCGGGCGCAACGCCGAACTGGGCCAGCTTCTCGCGCCGCATCTCGATGTAGATGGTTTCCGGCTGGACACCGTAAAAGACGATCCGCTTGACATCCTGGGCTTTGAGCAGCTCACGCTGAAGGAACTTGGCGTATTCATAGACTTCCTTGTAGGTATAACCCTCCCCGGTGATGGCAAGGAAAATGCCGTACACGTCCCCGAAATCATCGTTGACCACCGACGGGCCCGCGCCGGGCGGAAGCTGCTTCTGGTAGTCGTTCACCTTTCGACGCAACTCGTCCCAAACCTGGGGCAGGGAGGCCTTGTCATACTTATCCTTCATGGTCACCTGGACAATGGACAGATCCCTTGAAGATCGGGACTCCACCCTGTCGAGCTGACCCATCTCCTGGCACGCCTTTTCGATCACGTTGGTCACTTCCTCTTCCACTTCCGCGGCCGAGGCCCCAGGGTAGGGGGTGATGATGAGGGCGTCCTTGATGGTGAACTCAGGGTCCTCCAGGCGGCTCAGGTTGTTGAAAGAAATCCATCCAACCACGAAAAGAAGAATCGTCATCACCCAGGTGATCACGCTGTTACGCAGGCTCCATTCCGCGATGTTCATCGTCATGCTCCCCGGCTAAAACGTGCCGTCAAAGGGCTTGACCTTCATGCCTTCCCTGAGCTGGCTCACTCCGCTCACCGCAATCATCTCCCCTGACTGCAGCCCCCCGGTGATCTGGATGCTCGCCTGGCCGGTCAGGTCTCCTGTCGTGACCTTTCGCCGCGCTACCGTCATCTTTTCCTTGTCCACCACCCACACGTTCGGCTTGCCTTGATCATCGGCAAATACCGCAACGGCCGGGATGAGAAAAAAACTTGCCTGCTCCCTGCTTGCCGGCGGTTCACCCACCACCGTGGCGGTCATGCCCGGCAGGATCAGGACCCCCGCAGGTCTTTCCATCTGGAAAACGACCTGGTAGGTCTGGGTTTTCGGATCGGCTCGAGTCGCGAACTCCTTGACTTTCAGGCGGTAATCTTTCCCGGGGGCTGCGGCAAACTCGGCATGGGCAAGAGCCTTTGCGCCGGCCTTCTTGTCGGACTCCCTGATGGAGGCCACCACGATCTCCGGAAGATCCACCAGGATTTCGAGAAAAGAAATGTCATCGAGGCTCACAACGGCCTGTTTGGCCCGCACTTCCTGGAAATTGTCCACATACCTCTTGGAAACGACTCCGCCAAAGGGAGCACGCAGGGTCGTATAGCCAAGCTTGTCCTGGGCCGCATTCACGGCTGCCTGGGCGGAGTCTATCTCCGCCTTGGCCTGGTCCACCGCTTCACGCCGCTTCACCACCATGCTTTCACTCGCGGCGCCCGGGTCCTGTTTCTGAATCCGCAGGATGCGGTCATACTCGCTCTGGGCGCTCTCCAGGGCCGCTTTTACCCTCGCGAGCTGGCCCTGGGCACTCCGGAGGTTGTTCTCAAAATCCCTCTGGTCGAGTTGGGCGATGATCTGGCCCTCCTTGACCTCCTGCCCCTCATCCACGGGGAGCTGCTTGAGGGTCCCTTCCACCTGGAAGGCCAGATCCGCTCTTTTGGCCGCCCGCACCATGCCCGGGAATCGGCGCTGAAGCGCATCCGTGCTCGATGCGACCGTCATGATCTTGACAGGTCTGACGAGCTCGGGTTTGACCTTCACCTCTTCCTTCCTGTCACAGGAGAGCAATGAAACGGCGAGGGCGAGAACAAGAAAAGCCGTTCCTGACAGCTTGAAATACTTAGCCTCACCGGTTCGCATATCTTTTCGAGGCGTCATTTTTTTCTCCTCTTTCTTTTCAGGAACAATCCGCTTCCTGGTTTCCTTCCCGCCTGCTCACATCCCCTTGCCTTGCCCTACTGGACGAGCGGGATGTTTGCTGCGAGATCGTATTTCAGCGCAGCCCGGATCTTGTTCTCGATTTGCAGGTAGCGAGCGACTTTTTTCGGGGGCAGCACCTTGTTCAGCTTTGGAGCATAGGAGGCGAAGAGTCCGCCCTCGGCCTGCTCGATGGCAACCAGTTCGTCAACCAGGTTCTTGGCTGTCTCATCGGTGAGGGTCTTCGCGCGATACGCTGCCGCGTAGCTCTCGATGAGCTTGCCCATGCGCAGATGAATCGCGTCCAGGTCCTTCTGATAGGCCTCGTAGACCGGCCAGAAGCCCTTTGCCTCGGACTCGGTCAGCTCCATGTTCGTTGCGACGAGCAGTTTCTTGTCCGCCTTGAGTTTCTCGATCAGGATCTGCATGTTGTGGTCCGGCTTGTCCTGCGATAGGGCCGGTGAAACGAATACCAACGTGATTGCCGCCGCCACTGCCAGAAAAACCATTGTCTTCATGCTTCTCTTCATTTCTCTTCCCCTTTCAAGGTTGATGAACTCGCAAAAAGTCGCAAAACGCCCTATTTCGTCATTCCCCGGCTTGACCGGGGAATCCGGTACTTTTGCAGACTTACAGAATTCCCAGACCGCGGCGCCTGTTCCGGACCCCAACCCGCCTGCCAAAGTCTTGTACGGCGGACAGGCCCGGAACTCAAGAGGATGCCGACTTTTTGCGAATCCGTCAAGTTCGTTTGTTTTCATCCCTGTTCCGTATTCAGTGCGCCTTCTCACAGGCGAATCGGATCGCGTCGAGCAGCGACTGATCGCCAAAGGGCTTCCTCAGGTAAGCGATCGCGCCTGCTTTCTTGGCCCTTTCCCGCCACTGCGGGTTTTCGTGGGCGGTCATGAAAATGATCGAGTGCTTCACCCCGCTTGAAGCGAGCTTCTCCTGAAGCTCAAGCCCCGTCATTCCCGGGAGACGAATGTCCAGGACAAGACAGCCCTCGGCCGAGCAGGAGGCCGAATCGAGGAACTCCTCTGCAGACTCGAAGGTCAAGGCCTGATAGCCGACGGACCTGAGCAGCCGCTGGAGGGCCCTGCGGATGGAGTCGTCATCATCGACCACATACACGGTGAATGATTTCTGAGGCATGTTACCTCCCCATCTCCCGACACGGCTCCTCGGTTAATGGATTGGAACAGCTTCTCTTGAAACGGAACCGGTCATAAGAGATGCCGCAGAGTTTATTCTGGTCGAAAGAGAAAGGCTATTGGACTTTGGTCCAACAGCCAGAGAGCTTCTCCCTTCCCATGCGCTTGTTGCAAAAGCGGGTGAGACTGTCATCCAGGTCCGCCTTCTTCCTGGCCCTCTGTGTCTCCGTGGTGAAAACGTCCTGACTACGGCAATTCATCGATCCATGAGCCGATGTCGAGCCACTTCTCGTTGAGCTTTTTGATTTCTCCGGTGCCGTGCAAATGGTTCAGGAAGTTCTGTACCCAGTTGATCAACAGCGTATCTTCCGGCATGGCGATGCCCAAGGGCTCGAAGCTGAGCTGCGACTGCCCCGCGATCAAGCCTTTATCCCGATGCCGGTATGCCGTGAGCGCGCAAAACTGAAAATCCGCCACAATCACATCGATCTTCTTCTTGAGAAGGAGATCAAAGCCCTCATCGTAGGAGTTGATCGGGATCACTTTTGCCTTTGGCATGGACGCCTCGACGAATTTCTGGCTGGTGGAACCCTTCAGAGCCGCAACCGTCACCTCCGGCGTGTTCAGCCCCTTGGCCTCTTTCAGTTCAATAAATCTCGTTTCAACTGCCAGGATTCCTTTTCCAGTAACCACGTACGGTCCCACAAACGCGGCCTTCCTGTTGCGTTCGGCGGTCATGGTCATGCCCGAGAGGATCATGTCAACCTTGCCTGCCTCGAGGGCAGGAAGGAGCTCGGCAAAAGGCATGGTGACAAATCTCAATTTGACGCCCATGGCGTCGGCCATGGCTCGCGAGATATCGATATCCATACCCATGAGTTCGCCCTTCTTGCTGGTGGCGGTCATGGGCGGCTGTGTGCCGGTCGTGGCCACCGACAACTCCCCTTTTTTCATGATGCGCTGCAGGGCGGAGCCGGCCGATGCACCAGCCGCAAACACCAAAGACAAGGCCAAAACCAAAGAAACGAAAAAGAACGCTTTTTTCATCAGGCTTCTCCTTTCAATTCAAGTCGGTATTCCTTTTTTCATCACGGCAGCGAAAAGTCAATGTTCAAGATGATGCGAAAGGCGCGAATGTATCTCTCACGGCCCTCACGCTCATGAACCACGTCATAGCGGATCCGGGGCCAGAAATTCTTGAAAAATTCCGTCTTCGGTTTCCACCTTACCCTTTTTCGGGGTTATTGCGTGAATCTATGGAAAGACTGACCAACCGCGCGATGAGAATGGCCGGGTAGAGCTGGCCTACCAGGGCCTCGATCATGACCACCGATCGCGCCACCGGGTGAAGGGCCGTGATATCCCCGTAGCCCAGGGTGGTGAGCGTCACGATGCTGAAATAGTAAAAAGCATCGGACTGCTGATCTGCCGCCGCCATCTGAAACGATCCGGGAAAAAGATGTTCAATCAGGGCGTAGGCAAGGGCACAAGACATGCCCAGCAGCAAGTATCCGGCCACGGCCCCCCGCACCCGATGTCCTGTGACAGGGCCCTCCCGGTTGACCTGCGCCAAGACAACAGCCGTGAGCGCAAGCATGCACAAGAATGAAAAGCAGGCGTCCAAGCTCATGAGTGCCCGTGCACTGGAGGCGACCGTCATCCAGTGGACGATCACCGTCAGGGTGACGAACACGACAAAAACCGCCTGGACGCTCTTGTATCGAGTCATGGTCAGCAAGCCTGCCAGAAGAACCAGAGAGAAAAACATATCCCTCAATAGGACGAGCCTCTCCAGTTCCCGGATCAACGGACCAAGGACGAACAGGTTGATCACGAGGAGCACGAGCAGGGTCGTCAGGCTCCGTTCCTCGGTCCAGAAGCGCATGATCTTCTTGATCATCGGTCCTTGCCTTTCATGCTCTTGATCGTCTCGAGGGTCTGCCGTGCGATTTCACGTTCTTGATCGGTCGGCATGACGAGGATCTTCACCCTGCCGTCCACGGCCTGTATCTCCTTGATATCCCCGGCAACCTCATGGTTTGCCCGTTCATCGGGAGATTCCGAGGCCGGCCCGATGGTGCAAACGATCTTGGTTTTGTGGTTGGGGAGTATCATAGCGGTTTGATCTCTTCTTTATTCCTTGTTTTTACTTCGCCTGGATTCTCCGGTCAAGCCGGGGAATGACGGAACAGAAGTCTGCTGAAAACTTATAAAGATCGGGCCGGAAATGATATTGGACTTTGGTCCAATAGGGCTTGACCCGCAAACACGAATCCGCTAAACGCTATTTCAGTGCAGTTCACGAACCCTGGTCCTCAGGGCCAGGTCAGAGACAATTGGCTATGCCTGTGGGAGTGAGAAGGCTCTAAATTCGAAGCACGAAATTCGAAATCCGAAACAATACATAATGACAAAAATTCGAATGACCCAAGCAATAAGCGTACCTGGTACCGCGATTCTCGTTTTGTTTTTGTCATTAGGACATTTGGTATTCGAATTTGTTTCGTATTTCGATATTCGGATTTCGGCGAGGCTACTAGCAAATCATCCCCTCTGGGCTTAGACCAAAGCCGGGCCCTCTGGACCCGGATTTTTACTATAGGCAAAAGGGGGTATGCATGATGGAAAAGCTGTTCATAGAGGACCTGGATGTCAGAGGCAAGCGTGTCATCGTTCGAACGGACTACAACGTGCCCGTCAAGGACGGCAAGGTCGAAGATGACAAACGGATCGTGGCAAGCCTTCCCACGGTCAATTACCTGCTTGAAAAAGGCGCCGCGGTCATCCTGATGAGCCACCTGGGCCGCCCCAACGGCAAGGCTAAACCCGAATTCAGCCTCAAGCCTGTTGCCGAAAGGCTGCAGGAGTTGATCAATCGGCCTGTCAAGTTCCTCGATGACTGCGTCGGCCCGGAAGTGGAAAATGCGTGTGCGGCCATGAAGCCCGGCGATGTCATTCTCCTCGAAAACCTGCGCTTTCACATCGAGGAAGAGGGCAAAGCCAAACTCGAGGATGGGACCAAGCTGAAGGCCAAGGAGGAGGATGTGAAAGCCTTCCGGGCCAAACTCACCAAACTGGCCGACATTTACGTGAACGATGCATTCGGCACGGCCCATCGCGACCACAGTTCCATGACCGGGGTCACCCTGCCCCAGCGCGCCTGCGGCTACCTCATGAAAAAGGAGATCGATTTCCTCGGCCGTGCGCTGGAAAATCCGAAGCGGCCCTTTGTGGCCATCATGGGAGGCGCCAAGGTTTCGGATAAAATATCGGTGATCGACAACCTCCTCCCAAAGGTCGACAGGCTGATCATCGGCGGCGGCATGGCTTTCACGTTTGCCAAGGCATCTGGGCACGAGATCGGCGCCTCGCTGTGCGAGGATGACAAGATCGACGTGGCAAGACAGATCATGGCTACGGCGCGCGACAAACTGATGCTCCAGACCGATTTCCTTGTCACGGACAGGCTCGACTTCAAGGGCCGCAGTATCGGCGCTTCAAAAATCGTTGAAGCAAACGCGATTCCCCCGTCATGGCTGGGCATCGACATCGGCCCCAAGACCATCGAAGCCTTTTCGGAAGTCGTGCGCGAGGCCAAGACCGTCATCTGGAACGGACCCATGGGTGTCTTCGAGATCGAGGCCGCATCCAAAGGCACCTTCGCGATCGCGAAAGCCATGGCCGATGCCACGGCCAAGGGCGCCACGACGGTTGTCGGAGGCGGCGATTCAGCCTCGGCGGTGAAGAGAGCCGGGCTCGGCAATAAGGTGAGCCATGTTTCGACCGGCGGCGGCGCATCCCTCGAATTCCTCGAGGGCAAACCTCTTCCCGGGGTGACGGCCTTGAGCGACAAGGAATCGTGATGGATTCGTATAAAGCTCATGACCGACCTATTGACCGCCCCCGCGCATGACCAGAGGCGCACAAGGACGTAGGGGAGGGGTTCCATCCCCTCCCGCTGGCGGGAGTAAATCCCGCCCCTACAAGGGCATTTTCACGGTAAAAAACCCAAAACCGCCTTTTCCCACCATTCCCGTGCAGACGGGAATCCAGGAATTCAAGAAGCTCCGGACTCCCGCATCCAATTACCTCGTCATTTCCGATTCACGGCGCGGGCCAGTGTTTATTGGACTTCGGTCCCATCGCTAATGGCCCTTGTGTTCTTCTGAGGCGTTGGGCCGCGGAGTTTTTTGATTTTCGGACGCATCAGGATTGTAGGTGCCGTTCTCAAGCGCTTTCAGGGCCTCGCGACAGGGGTCTTTGTCTCCGACTCTTACGTCAAGAAGTCCGGCGGCGAGTCCGAGAGGACCGAGAAGGGTGAATCCCCCTACCATTTTTCCAATGGTGCCTGCAGCGCCACCCGGATTAACCTTGAGCGAAGGTCGAGCAAGGGTCCCTGCCAGTTTGAATGATCGGGCTACGCCGGGAAGGCTGACACCGACTTCGGCCACGCCGCTGATTCCGATCCCCTTCTTTGGCGAGAGGGCGAACAGAAGGTCGAGCTTCTCCTCTTTCAGGTCAAGGTCTCCTTTGCCTGTCAGAAGGGTATACTTGGTGTCTGTGAGCCATGTCTTGCACGTCGCCAACCCGTCGCTGATATCGAAAACATGCACGGCACAGTTAAGCTCGCTGTACTCTTCTTTTTCGCTGAATGGATTCACGAGGCGCAGCAGTTCCTGCAGGAGACCGCCTCCGAGCACATCCATATACCTTTTGTAGATACGGCCTTCGCGCTCCACGGAAACGACCCTGCCGTTCAACCCGGACATGAGGGTTGAGATGGAGTGACCTTGTGCCTGCAAGCTGATTTCCGTTGCAAGGTTCCCTGTCACATATTTTTCCACGCCCAATTCATCAAGCATGGCGCCGATATCGATCCGATCCGCTTTCAAGTCCAGCGCCGCAATGGGCTTTCCGCTTCCGGTTTTCAGTTCGAATCGGCCGTCGACCGTCCCGCCTCCGATGCTGCATTTGAAAGGATGCATCTCAAGGTGCCCATCCTTGAGGATCGCGTCGGTAGATACACCGCCGAGAGCCAGATGGGGCAGGAAAATTTGGTCTGCTCTCAGTCGGACGTCGGCATCCATGACCTCGAGATTCTCCAGGGGCAGGGGGTCGACAGGGAAAACTTTGTCCGAAGATTTCTTGCTTTCGGCGGGTTCTCCTTGGGCCTTCCTGGGCTCTGCAAAGAGCGGGCGCAGATCGAGTCTGTGAGATGAAAGGTCTGCATGGAGTCTTGGTTTCTTTTCTGTCAGATCGAGATCAAAGGAGCCGGCGAGATCATTGTCACCGACATGGGCTGATAAGTTCTGCACCTTGTAGATTCCTGGTCTGGGATCGATGAGCCTCGCGGAAAGGTCAAAGGCCCCGGTCAAGGGCAGCGGTTTCCCGGCGAGTTCAACCAGTCCGGCCGGATCCTTGCCCTTGACGGAGCATTGCAGGTCAACACCCTGCCAGGCGAAGAGATCGCGAATAGCCCCTGTGATTTTTGCTTCCAGGAGATCCCGGGTGCCGAGAACGACCTGGACGCTTTCCACAGAAACCCTGTCAGCGTAAGCCGCAACTTCGGTTTTCAATGACCAGGGCCCGAGATCGTAGAGGGCTTTTGCCTGAGCTTTTCCGATCGAATCCAGAATTTCAAGGTCCATGCGGTTCGACGTAAACTCGGCTCCAAGGCTCAGAGGACCCTGGCTCACCCTCGCTTCAACCGATCCCAGGATCTCGTTCTTGCCCAGGACAGCCTTGAGGTCTTCAACCCTGTACATTCCCGGTTCCGGGTCCCTGGCTCGGCCGTTCAGGGAAAAAGGCCCTTTAAGCGGTAAGGTCTTCCCGAGAATCTTGCCGATCCGGGCTGCATCCTTGCCTTGGGCAACGAAGGCGAGATCGACTCCCTGTAGGGCGAGGAGGTCCCGGATGGAACCCTCGATGTTCACCATGGCTGCTTCATCAGTCCCCATGACGGCGTTTGCCTCATGGATTGCGGGTTTTCCCGTTGGATCGGAAAGGGTGAGGGTCAGCGTGATCGGCCCCAAGGCTGAAAGCGTTTTAAGCAAGTCCGGGTTTGCCGATCCGGGCTTTAGCGCCGGTTCCAGGTCCAGTCTCTGAGTGGAAAGCTTCATCTTGAGCCGGGGCTTGTCTCCCTCAAGAAGCAGTTCGATCATGCCGGCCAGTCTGCTTTCACCAAGAGCAACCTCTATGGGATCAAGCATGAAGACATCTGGTGAAGCATCCACAAGACGGCCGGAAGCAACAAAGGGTCCCTTGGCAGGAACCGGTTTTCCGATAAGGCTTTCCAGCGCGGCCGCATTTTTTCCCCTGAACTCGTAGAAGAGCTGTATTCCCCGCAAGGAAAGAGGCTCCTTCACTGAGCCCGAGACCTTAACCTCGACCGTTTCAGCGGTCCCGGCACGAAAACCGAGTTCTTCAATAACCGGTTTCCCGGAAATCCCTGCAACCGACAGCGTGAGAGCCAGGGGGCCCATGTTTCGCAATGCAGCCACCCAAGCACCATCCGCGGTACCGGAGGCAAGCACTCTTGCCAAATCCAGCTCCGGGGTTGCGAGTTCCACCTTTAGCCGGGGAAGCTTGTTGGTCACGTCCACATGTCCCGTTCCGGTGAGCTGTTGTTTCCCGAGCGTGAGGTGAAGGGGGGAAAACCGGAGGGTCTTTGGAGCGGAATCTGCAATATTTCCTGAGACGGCGAGGGGCCCTCGGACGGGTAAGGGTTTCTTGGAAGGTCCGGCCAATTTGGAAAGGTCTCTGAATTGTGCCTGATAATCTAGCCGAATGCCCTGTAGGGACAGAAGGTCTGCAATGGTCCCGGTGATTTTTATTCCCTGCGACCCCGGGGTGCCAACTCTCAGGTCGATGTCTTTCAAGCTCAGCCTGGCTTCCGCATCGCTCATCACGGCATTGAGTTCGAAGGCCCCGGGTTCGAGGGGCGTTGAGATTCCCGCGATTGCAAGGGCCTCTGAGATCGAGGGCCCTTCCGCCTTGGCTTTCAGGGAAAGGCCTTTTAAGCCGGCCACATCGCTGATTGTGCCTTGAAGGGTTGCGATGGAACCATCGAGCCTGGCCGTGAGTTCCACCGGCCAAGGTTGTTTCGAATCGATCCATTGCGCAAGGGATCCGAAGGTGCCTTCGACCCTGACCGGCCTTTCATTCAAGGAGCCCTGCAATTCAAGATGAATGGGGCTCTGCATGTCCGAGGCAGACACGGCCAGGTGATTCACGTCCTTGGTGAACAACTTTTCGCTCCTTCCGTCCCGGTAAGTGAAGCGGCCTTTTTCCACCTGCACTTCCTTGACAGGAAGCAATGGTAACTCGCTTGGCCGGGAGGCTGGAGCAGGGGATGGTACCCCCTTGGAAGAGGTAATCTGGAAGTTGAATTCCCCGGAAGGATTCGTTTCCAGCAGGAAGTCCGGCTCGATGAAAAAAACTTGCTCGATTTCGAGGACTCCCCGGGTCAGGCGCAGCAGGGCGAGGTCCAGTTCGCAGCGCCTGATGTGAACCATCTCAGGCCGCGATCCCCAGGCGGCATTCCGGATGTCGATGTCGCCGATCACAACCCTGAGATCGAAGCCGAATCCGACCTCGATATCGCCGTGAATGGCTATCTCAAGCCCTGAAGCTTCTTTCACCGCCTGAACGATTTGAGGCTTATACCTGTTGAAATCGAGCGACAGCAGAACAAGATACGCAACCAGGATCAAAGCGGCGAATGCGATTGCGCTTATCATCAACGGCTTTTTCCAGCGCATCCTCTTTGCTTCCTGGTTGGGGGGTGACGAATCCAAAAATTCTCCTTATGCCTGTTGGTGTCCAGGGCAATGACTGACGAATTAACTTAACGCTTCGCAACCCGGATTGGAATAGGGAAGATCGAATTATTCTCTTGTGGAAAAAGCGGGGAACATAAACTGGTGCGCCCAGGGTGATTCGAACACCCGACCTACGGATTGGCAGTCCAGGTACGAAGGAATTAGCAAGGCAGCAACATCACTAAGATTTATCTATAGTATTCATTGGTTAAGCGGGATTCGTGATCTACCGTTCTATCCCTTTTTATCCTCGAAAATGCCCCTTTTCTGCAATGAAATTACTTCAATATTACTTCAAGCACATTTCCAAGAGACGACCCGGTTACAGACCCTGAGCTTCCCTCTTTTGAGATCTCCCATGAGAATCTGACTATCCCAATTCCTGATTAAGCTTCTTGAGTAAGGTCTCTATTTCCTTCTTGGTGATTTCTGCCTTTTCACCCTTGGAATAGGCCACCAGAAGGTAGACTTTCATTTCGCCGGCCTTCCAGAAATAGATGAGCCGATAGCCACCACGCTTTCCCTTTTTGACGTCAGAGCTGGCGACTCTTACTTTCCACACCTCTTTGTTCCAGCCCGGTATGGGGTCGCCGGCAGATGGATCTTCCTCTAATGTCTTGATTTGACCGAGAAGATCATCCTTGACGTGAGGATACTTCTTTTTCAGAGCCTTGATCGACTTCTGGAAGGTGTCCGCTAAATGAACATCATAGGTCATCCCAGACTTCCTTCCACGGTTTGGTTCTCCCTGCTTTGATATCCTCCAGTCCCCTCTTGACCAATTTCTTGAATTCAGCCGATTGAGAGAGGATTTTGCTTTCTTTGCGGTCCTCGACTTCTTCCAGGACGGAAAGCATCTTTTTGTAGTCTTTTATTGGAAGGATAACCGCGGTCGGATTGCCTTTTTCATCGACGATGTACTGTTCATTGACCGAAGGAGCCATAATGAAACTCTCCTTTCAGATTAGTAAACTGTCAAGCAGATTGCTTCGATTTTCATAGCCAAGATAGCCTTAATTTGTTAAAAAAGCAAGGATCTTTCGTCTATTACCCTCCCGCGTAAACCCAAATCAATACCTCCACGTGATTCCCCACGGCGACCAATGCCCCATAGCGGAGTCCGGCGGTGCAAGAGCAGGCGTTGCAATCGCCCACGAATAGGACGGATTTATCGCGAATATTCCAGCGGAGAAAATAATTGACTTCGGAAATCTTTCGTCCACGCAAGCCGTGTCGTCCTTCGTATCCCTTTTCCAATGGTAACTCCCTTGACACCAGCAAGGCTCCATAATATTTTTTGCATGATTCCCAGGGGCAGGGACAGCAACTCACATTACAGTGAAACTACAATGGAGGTAGTGAGATGACGTTGTCGAAAAGTTATTTGTTTCTTACTGTCGGCTTTTCTCTGTCCTTGGTGCTTGCAAGTACGTTTGAGGGTGCATGGGCGGAGGAAAGGATGGTGAGTGTGCAGGCTAAACCCGAGTCGGTCAACATCGATCTGGCAAGAACGGCTGTGATCGTGGTTGACATGCAGAACGCCTTTGCAAGTAAAGGTGGAATGTTCGATCTCGTGGGACAGGATATCTCAGGGGCCAAGAGCGTGATTGCAACCAATAAACAGATTATAACTGCGGCGAGAAAAGCAGGGATCAAGGTTGTGTACTTACTGATGAGTTACTCGCCCGACCTCTCCAACAGCGGCGGACCAGGTTCACCCAACTGGCATAAGGAATTTGGCCTTGTTATGATGAATAAGAAACCGGAATACAAAGGCAAATTTCTTATCCAGGATACGTGGGATGAGGCCGTGGTCGACGAACTGAAACCCGAGAAGGGGGATATCGTCATCCGCAAGATGCGATACAGCGGCTTCAGGGGCACCAGTCTCGATGTGGTACTGAAAACCTACAACATAAAGTACTTGATTTTCACGGGCATCGCCACCAACGTGTGTGTCGAGTCCACCCTGCGAGACGGGTATTTTCTCGACTACTGGCCCATCCTCGTAGAAGATGCAACCAACAATGCCGGGCCGCCGATGACCCAGCAGGCAACGCTGTGGAATATCGAAGCTCTGTTTGGGTGGGTTACAACAACGAAGGACATCCTTCAAGCCATGGGAGCGAAGTAAGACCCATGTCCTCTCCTGGGAATCGCACCGTCTTGTGCTTCTGGTAATGTCGTAATGGTAATGGGCTCGGGCCCAATGCTGTTCACTTAAGCAGAATTCCGTGCCGAGAAGGTCACCCCGGCCCTTCGACCTCGCTCAGGATAAACTCCAGCCGGGGTCCAAAAAAGCCTGAAAACCCTGGATTCCGGCTTTCCCCGGAATGACGCGCCGGGCTTCCGGGTCAGGGTAAGGGGGCTTAAGTTAACAGCATTGGACCCGACCTCAACCCCTGCTTGAGCAGCCTCACAACCCCATAGGCCATCACCCCCATGCCCAGGCAGAACAGAACAGCAAAAGAGATGACGTCCAACAAGTCCCTGGCCGTTGCAGTTACTTGCTGTCACCGAAGATAACCTCCTACAATAGAAGCATTCAGCGAAATGACCTGTCTCGCGCTGAAGCCAATATGGAGATTTAACTGCGACACCGTTCAAGGCGACGGTTCTCAGTCCTTCTTCCTCATTTCGTTTATGTATTCAGCCAGTCTGTCCACCTCTTGAGCTGCAAGGCCCGTGTACTTGGTTGGATCGAGGACCTCTTCCAGTTCGTCCTTATTGAGGTGCTTGGCCACTTCGGGATCGGCAAGCAGTGCGTCCTTGAATGTGATTTTTTTATTAAAGGCCTCCATAGACCTCTCACGGATGATCTCATGGGCATTGTGCTTCCCTACCTTCTCTCCCAAGACGAACATCATCTTCTCAGCCATGATAAGGCCATTAGTACGATCAAGGTTTGCTCGCATTGTCTCAGGCTTTACAACCAACTCCTTCAGAAGCCTCTTGGATGTCTTGAGTTGCTTATCAACGTTCATGCAGATCTCTTTCAGTTCGCTGGCATGGGAAATCTGGTCACGCTCAAAAAAGTTCATCATCCAGTCCATGAGGATCTCCGCATTGCGTCTTATCTCCCTGGAAAGAACGATCATGTCCCTCGATCCCCAGGGATTCCGCTTTTGGGGCATTGTGCTGCTTCCCACCCTGAGGCTTGAGGCCAATTCCTCTACCTCAGCAATGTCAGTGGACTGGAGAAGGAAGATCTCCTGGCCGATTTTTCCGTACGTCATTCCAATCATAGCGAGAACATTGCCGAACTCAGCAAAGAGGACAGGCGTTCATCCGGCATCACGTCCCCGTTCACCTCTTCAAAAGCCGGAAGCCAGTTGCAGTGGGGTTGGAGACCATTGAAACGGGCAGTGGTATCTACTGCGAAGCAAAGCAAAAAGAATCGAGCTCACCGCAGTAGAACCGGAAGAGGGTGGGCCGGTGGTGGGACAAAAAGCGAAAAAAAATAGAGCTATACGCGATATTGCGTAAGGCTTGAAATAACTGGTGCGCCCAGGTTGATTCGAACACCCGACCTACGGATTCGAGGTTTGTCCCCGGCTGAGCACAACAAGGAAGAAAAAGTTATCCTTATTGTCCCATTTTCTGCCGATTTTGGGCAAAATTTGGGCAAGAATTTCGGGAGCGCTTTTTGGATGTGATGAGGGCTACCACTTCGGAAAAGGCGCTGAAATCCATGGTTTCTTGACAGTCCGTCTCAATGGGCTTACATTTCGATTGTCCGCATTTGGCCGTGGGAGCAGCCGTCGCAAAAAGGTATCATGCCGCCGGTTTGCCCGGCGGTTGTTCCAGAGAGAAGGTGGAGGTGAGGTCCATGCCGAGGGCTCTGAAAATATCACCCGAAGAATTATCGGTTTATCGGATCACGGCGCGGCGTCGGTGGGAAATCGAGCGACAGGAATTGGCGCGCCGGGAGGAACGGGCCTGGGATGTGGCGAGACGCGCTGCAACTGTGCTGAAAGAGCATTTTGGCGCAGAACGGGTGGTCGTTTTTGGATCCCTGGTCCACAAGGGATGTTTCACCCCTTGGTCGGATGTGGACATTGCCGCCTGGGGGATCCGTCCTGAAGACACCTTTCGTGCGATGAGCGCAGTTCAAGAGGTGGATCCGGAGCTGGAGGTGAACCTGGTGGACACTGGAGCGTGCCGCTCGTCGTTGCTGCGGGCCATTGACCAAGAGGGGATTGCCTTATGATGGGGCAATACACAGTCCTTAGCAGTCGAATTCGCCAGGAACTCGCAGACATGGAACGGGTCGTCGCTCGCATTGAACGAGCTATGGCTGCTGTCAGAGAAAAACCGGTCGATCAGGATTTCTATCTTGATTCCGCCGCCTTGAACCTTCACGACTTCTATGCTGGACTAGAGCGCATTTTTCAGCGCATTGCGGAAACCCTTGATCGGAGCCTGCCCAGCGGTCCCGAATGGCACAGCGAGTTACTGCGCCAGATGAGCATGGCGTTGCCCTCAGTCCGGCCTCAAGTTCTATCAGCAGAAACGGCCAAATCCTTGGACGAATACCTTCGCTTCAGACACGTGGTGCGGAAGGTCTACACCTTTGAGTTTGATCCTGAGCGAATAGGTCGACTGGTGCAGCGTTTGCGCCCTGTTTTCGCAGGCACGGAGGCTGAACTCGTCGCCTTTGCCGACTTTCTGGACCAATTGAATCGGGCAGACTGACCGCGTGTACGCAAACCAGACGATCTCCAAAGCGGAGCAGGGCCGCACACTTCCTTCCGTTGATCCCAAATACCCACCCCACTAAAGAGCAGAATTATCGCCTTATCAAGAACACCCGCAGCCGCTTTACTCACTGCTATTTTTTCATCCGCGATGAAGTTTTGGGGCCCATGTCAATTCGAGCAGCCTTCTATCTGCCGTTTGAAACAACTGCGCAGCCCATGGGTCAGTTTATCCGAGCATAATCGGGTCAGCGTCGATGAGCGGCGGAGCGCAGACACAGCTTCGCGACGGTGGCCCTGAGCTGCGGGGAAAACCCCCTCTGGGTCGCCGGGGTGATGGGGCACCGAAATACGGAGATGATCATCAAGGTCTACGGCAAGTTCATCGAGGATGCCGGGTCTTCCAAGGACGGCTCCTCCCTGAACAATGAGTTTCAGAGGAAGCCCCAAGTAGCGGATGAAAACGATGGGTAAGTTCGATTTGGGCAAAATTTGGGCAAAATTTGGGCAAGAAACGCCCTCGAACGAAAAAAGGACTCGACTCTTCGGTCTAAGTCCTTGATTTTACTGGTGCGCCCAGGGTGATTCGAACACCCGACCTACGGATTCGTAGTCCGTCACTCTATCCAACTGAGCTATGGGCGCAATGAAAGATTCCTGTCAACTCTTTTAGCCTTTCCCCTTTCATGAGTCAATCCAAAACCTGAAATCAGGGTGAGAATCATTGCGCCGGGGTGGATGCCCTTCCACTGAGGCTTGAGCATGGGTTTGGGGGTATAGCTGGGAAGAGAGGCGACCAATCAACCCCGTTGGGTTCTTAAGAACGCGCCTCTGGCCAAACAGCCCCTTTAGACTTGGCGCTTTGATTTCGAGGGCCCTTCCATTAAGCCTGCCTTGAGTTCTCCGACTAAAACCAGGTTCTCTTCATAGTCTGAGTTGGATCCCCCATGAATGTCTGTCATATGCCTTACAAGCGTGTAATGGCCTTGTTCGTCCGTCTCTTCTTCCAGGATCCTCAGAAGCTTTTCCCTCGTCTCAGAACTCGTGATTGCTGATATATCCCGTCCAAGCAGTCTCGCACTGGCCCTTTGGTAATCAAAACCTCCTGTTTCTTTGAGAATCTCGATCAAATCGGATTCTTGCGCAAAGAGGCGCTCTTCATTTCCAGCCTCAATGTGGGTTCGCATGAGCAATGCCAGGTCTTTAGCGTCCTTACTCGTTTCAGACCACCTATCATTCCAAGAAATCAGTTTCAAGAGTGCTAAACCGGCCGGGCTTGCGAATTTGATATCCAAATCCGGCTTTCTCTTCAGTCTCACGGTCAAAGCATCTTGATACGATTCCCCAAACCCGAGCGTGTTCATTTCGACTTCGTCATTCGGAGGCCAGAAAAACGATCCACCCGAGTCTGCAATTGCTCCAAAAGGGATGATGTCTATAATCAGGCTTTCCTGGTATCTTAGCCTTTGAGGCTCATTGGAGGTTTCGAATTTTCCCGTTGCAACCAACCCTTTTCTCAGGTTGTTATATTGATCCCAATCAGAGACTTCCACCCCAATATCAATGTCATTCGTTGCCCGAATTGTTTCAATGCCGTAGCCGTATTTAAGAATAATGTCTCGCGCGGTCGCACCGACAACGAAGAAAGGAGCACTTATGTTTTCAGCCGCCTTCGCTATATTCTCAAAGAGGTCGACGAGTAACCTGTCAATCTTCCCCGACAAGTCCAGCAATCTCTTTTTCATAGATGATCCTTGCGGTCTCGATGTTCCTGGGATCAGCAGTCGCGAGCAAATCGGCATATATTAGGACAGGATGCGTCAAGTTCCGGTATTCTGGAGGAGGCTTGAATTTCCAGAATTTCTTTACAATTTCAATATTCCCGTTTGGATCTTGCTTTATCCTGTGATGTATCAGCCATCCAAGAAGCGGTTTGAGATCAGGGGCGTAAATGGTTGCTGTTTGCGGCTTCAAGTGTTTTGTAAGCTTGGCTGCGGCTATTTCTCCGCCCCAATAAGTCTCTGGCCCTGGAAACTCAATATCCTTCCACCAATCTGCCTTAGCTGCAGTGAATGTTCCAAGCAATTTCTTAGGCTTCAACTGTTCTGGGTAAGCGGTTGCCCATCGTCCGAGCAGTTTGTCCTTCTCAATTAGTTTTCGACCCTGCTTCCCTATTTCAACAAGGTATCCCATTTGCTTTAAATCTTGCATGACCCATCCGACAGTCCCTAGCGCGACATCAGCGGCTTCAGCAATTTCTCGATATTGTGCTTTTTCCAGGTTTGGATTGCAGATAACAGCAAATAAGACTTGCAGTCCTGTCGGCCGGAAAACACGGACAGGAGGCTTCTTTTTGCCTCCATCCGTGGGTTTGTTGCCTTTAATAAAAACGAAAAGCGGGGGCTCGTTTAAATATGCATTGCCGGCGGTATCCAGAAACTGAGTGTCATTTTCCCTTAAGATGTCAGCTATTTCAGGGGTTACATGCCGGGTAATGAGAATCCCTTTTTCGATATGCCTTCGGAGTTGCTGAACGGTTGCACCTATCATGACTCGTGTGAAGGTGTATTTGACATCGGCCGCAAAATGCCATTCCATATTTTGCCAAGTGATTTGAATAACTGTGTCCGGACCCTCAGGATCAATCTCAGGATGCGCTTCAACTCCGAATTCAGTCGTCTCTTCGAGCTGCTTCAGTGCTGTCTTTAGAATCTCGTTTTCTGGAGTTTTGATTTTCATCTTAAGCGTTTTTGTTCATTATTTTGCAGTGTTCATTTTTTGTGAAATTATTTGTTTTTTGAACAAATGTCAATAAGTATTTAATTCGAATTGATAAAACTCAAAAAACTTGCGCGACAAATTGAGTTCCGTTCACTATTTAGTTTCGTATAAAAATAATGAACAAAGCAAAGTGATGAACAACATGCTTTGCGGCTTGGATTATTCTGTGCGGTGTAGTGTGCACCAGACAGAACCTGCCTTTGAATAATCAGTTTTCGCTGAGGATATTTAACCGGACAAAATCAGGGCAGCCGCTTGCATGTTTTCCGTTTGATCGCTCGTACCCATTCCCCCTTCCGAAAGAGATGGGTTGATGGCGGACGATAAAGCCTGCCCTATATTTGACACAGGGTGGGGATGCAGGGCTGCATTTTTGATGGGCTTTTGAAATAGGAGACTAAGGTCCTCCGATATAGGATTGGGATTTCCAGTTCGGCAGGCTCAAGGTCTTGTCATCCACCTTGTTGGGGAGAGGGCGGTAGAAAGCCGTGAACACAAAGCCGAAAAATCGATCATCGGGTCCGTAGATCTTGTAGACCGTGGGCGTAAAGGTGGCATAAGACTCGATCGTGGAGATGACCCTCTCCAGGGTCTCCTTGTCGTCCACAGCCACGTATCCCTTGCCCACCAAACTTCTGTCATCGTTTTTGGGATCAAAAATCAAGGCGGATGCAAGACCGACCGAACCTCCGCCATAAGAAATGGAATAATTCGCCCAGTCTCTTTTCAAGTCATCAAGAATCGCTTGCCCGTCTTGGTGGCCCATGGGTTGAAAGCGAGGCGCCTTGGGAAAAGCGCAGGAAAAAACGAAAAGCATTACAATCGTCACAAGTAGATAAAGCCGCAGATAACTTGCCATGTCGTTCTCCTAAAATGAGATTGCTTCGTCCCCCGGATCAAGTCCGGGGTCCTCCCCATGACATCCCCCGGTATCCGATTTTTGGCTGCCGGTAGCGATGCAATGGATGAGGCGGTTTTAAGCTTAGAATCAATATAGGTATTGATCGAGAGCACGTCTATGGAGAAGGGCATTTCCTGGTACAGAAAACTTCGACCGGGAGATTTTAGGGCAGGTTTCTTGGGGGAATGCTTCGGGTCAGAGGATCCGGACCGTCAGGTCGCTATTTGTTCAACACCTTCAAGGCTTTCTTGTCATCCACCGTCTTCAGGATCAGGGTGATTCTGCTCTTGACCGGGCTTCCGTAGACATAAGAAATGTCCAATCCCGCATCCGAGATTTTCTTGGCCACTTTCTGCAATTGCCCCACCTTGTTCTGGAGCTCGACCGCAAGGACTTCCTCGGTCTTTACCTCGGCGCCCATGTGGGCAATCAGCTTCTTGGCCTTGGCGTTGTTGTCGGTGACGAGCATGAAGCGGCCCTCATCGCCCACACCATAGGCCCCGATGGCCTCGATGTTGATGCTTGCTGCAGTCAGGAAGGATGTGAGCTCGGAGAGGAGCCCGATTCTGTTGGGAAGCGAGAAGGTCAACTGTTTCATTTTCCTGGCCTTTGCCATCAGTTGGTCCTCCTGGGGAAGATTTGGCTACAAGGTCCTGCGGTACCCTTTCGGCGCAGGTTTTCCGTCCACGTAAACCCGGTTCTGTTCGTCGAGGGCGAAGAGACCCTTGGCGATCATTTCCAAGGTTTCGGGAAATATGGTCCAGTCGCCCACTTCTTTGAGCCTCTTCTGATGCTCTTCGGCCACCTTGAGGAGCTTCTCTTTGTCGGCTACGAGAGACTCAAGGGGCTCAGGGAGTTCGACCGTCACCGGGTCGGAGACCATCAACAAAGGGCCTGTGTCCATTCCCCGATCCGTCCAGATCGTGGAAGATCGAAGGAATTTTTCGCCTGCCACCATGGCATCGACCACAGCATTGTCACCCACGTACTTTCTCTTGCCTTTCGCATCGAGAATGGACAGATCGGCCGGGTGCACGTTGATGCAACGGTCGAGGGTGAGGTAGCTCATGTATCCGCCCAAGGCGATCACGTCAATGTCGAAGGCTCTGACCAGATTGCCTGCCACTTTGTCGAAATCGTGTCTTGCCGCAAGACCTTCGGGGGTGCTCACCGTTCGCTCCAAACCGCGCAACCTGTGAAACGTGCGGATATCATAGCTCATGTAAGGGATTCCCGTATCACAGGCGATGCTTTCCCCGAAGCAGGAGCCGTCAGACCGATCGGTGAAAATGAAGATGACCTCAAAAGGCGATGTGCCCTGTTTTGCCCTGAGGATCCTTTCCCTTTCAATCAGCTTGACAATGTTCGTGCCGGAGCCTGACATGAAACCGGCTACCCGCATGGGCCTGCCTTTCTTTTTCGGATCGAAAAGAGGAACGAGGGGCATAGTCACTCCATCAATGCGGCAACAACTTTGAGGGTCTCGTAAAAAGTCCGAAAACACCGTTTTTCGTCATTCCGGCGAAAGCCGGAATCCAGTGTTTTTAGAGACTTACAAAATACCTGGACCCCGTTTTTCAACGGGGTGACGACTTTTTACGAAGCCAACAACTTTCTTCCTATTGAAAAAAATTGTCCTATACTTTACCTTTAAGTAAAAAGAAAATCAATAACTAAACTAAAGGAAGAAAACTCTTGCGCGAGTTTGTCCCTCAGTACCCAAAGGAGAGGTAAGAAAGGAGAGCCATTGATGATTGTACGCAATGTGAATGACAAGGAAGTTCTGGAGACCACCTACCTGGCCCACAGGGGCGCGGTCGCCCAAATGATCCTGGATCAAAGGACCCTGAAGGAAATCGGCTTTCTCGCCATCGCAAGATTGGACCCAGGCAAAACCATTGAAGACCATGTCGATCCCATGGAGGAAATCTATTTCATCCTGGCAGGGGAGGGTGCAATGACGGTGGACTCGGAAACAAAGGCTGTCAAGCCGGGAGACGCCGTCTGGATTCCTGCCGGTTCGCGGCACAGCCTGACGAACTCGGGAAAGAGCGATTGCCTGGTCCTCGTTGTGGCCTCCCCCAACTGGTAGTGGGTCTTCTTTCTTTCGAATACTAGATGAGTCTTTGTCACTGTTTTTCATTTTACCTTATCAGGCACATTATTATTGACAAATAACTAATTTTATATATAATTTCCATTAAATCACTTGAGGCGGAAATTTTCATGTACCTCGAATACTGGGGCTTCAAGCTATTCCCTTTTGAAAACGTCCCGGATCCACGATTTCTTTACCTCTCTCAGGCCCACGAAGAAGCTCTCTCCCGTCTTCTTTACGCCGCGAGGATGGGCAAAGGCGGGGCCATGCTTTCAGGAGAGGTGGGGTGCGGCAAGACCACGCTGGCAAAAGCCTGCATTCAGGATCTCTCAGCCGAAAGGTTCGACATAGCTTTGGTCGTGAACCCGAGACTGGAACCCGTGGAATTTCTCCAAGAGGTGCTGTACCAGTTCGGAATAACGGATGTTCCGGATTCAAAGGTGAAGTGCCTGCATGCTATCAACGACAAGATGACGAGAAGCAGAAATGACGGCAAGCAAACCCTGCTGCTCATCGACGAGGCCCAGCTATTGCCTGAAGTCAGCCTCGAAGAAATAAGGTTGCTCCTCAATGCGCAGATAGCGGACCGTTTTCTCATCAACGTCCTTCTCTTCGGCCAGCCTGAACTGAAGGACAGGATAAGAAACTTGCCCCAACTGGATCAGCGAATCCCGATCAAATTCCACTTGCCTCCTTTTGACCCGGAAGACACCCGGAAATACATTCTTTTCCGACAGGAAAAGGCGGGCCGCGCAGAAAGCGCTTTCAACCAAGAGGCGGTCAAGCGGATTTTTGAGCACACCCGCGGTGTGGCTAGAAAGATCAACAACCTGTGCGACCTGGCCCTTCTGGTGGGATACAGCCGGGGCGAAAAGATGATTGACGCAAATATTGTGGAGACGATTGTACAAGATGGTGCGCTTCTCTGACATTAAAGGGATCAGGGGCAGAGGTGAAGGGGGCGGAGACCGATTGTGGTTGAGCGATTCTCCGATCCAGGAAACGCCTGTTGACCCGGTGCTCTCTGCACAGGGTGATGCCGAAGTCAGGTCCTGCTACGAAAAATTCGTCAGGACCGCCATGGAGGTAAGGGACACGGTAGCAAGCGGCGAGGCTATCAGTCCATCCCCTATCCTCGCCGACCTGCACTATGTGCTGGAACATGATCTTGTGGAGAGGCTTTACGCCCACGCCATGGCCGCGCCGGACGACTACGAAGAGGTGTTTATACACAGCGTCGAGGTCACGTTCGCGAGCCTCCTGGTCGGCAAAGGCATGGGATACGACACCAAGAAACTTGTGGAGCTTGGTTTTGCCGCCTTTCTTGAAAACGTGGGGATGTACACGATTCCGAGTGCGGTTCTACAGAAGCAGGCCCAGCTCGATGAGTCGGAAGTCAATCGAATCAGGCAGCACCCTGAGATGAGCTATCAGGTTCTCTCGCACCTGGGAGAAAAATACCGGTGGCTGGCCGAGGTGACCGTACAGGTGCACGAGCGAGCCGACGGTTCGGGTTACCCCAAGGGGCTCAAGGGCGGCGAGATTACGGAACTCGCTTCGATTATCGGTCTCGTCGACACGTATGTTGCCATGATCCGAAAGAGGCCTTATCGGGATAAGTTCCTGGAGGCTGACGCCGTCAAGTTCATTCTCAAGGAAGCGAAACCCCAGTTTCCTGCCAGGGTCCTCAAAGCCTTTTTGAATCAGATCTCTCTTTTTCCTTTGAACACCTGTGTGCGACTCAACAACAAATCCGTGGGCCGAGTGATTGCCACCGAAAAGAACCAGCCTCTCCGTCCGACCGTTGAACTGACCTTCGATGGAATGGGGAACAAACTCGAAAAGAGGGAGATCATTCGGCTGTCGGATAACCCTCTTCTTTATGTCCTCGAAACGCTGGATGAAAGAGAACTCGTGTAAGGAGGTCGGCGGACGGGCGATCGGCAAGGCCCGTCATGCAGGTGAAACAGCATGCGCAGATATCGTGATCTAATGCACGTTGTGCGGAAGAGCCCGGAGAAGCTCATTTCCCTGATGATTCTTTTAACCCTCTTTCCCGCGTGTTCCGAAACCACGGCGAGACTGGGTACGCCGGTCAACCAGGTCTCCGCTCCTGTGGACCTGGTTGAACCCACCCGGGTTCGGACGGCCGAGAATATGCAAGCGCTTTCCGTCATGAGCGGCGTGAGAGAGAATGACACCTTCCTTGAAATAGGGGGAGTCCCCGAATACCGTGTGGGGCCCCTGGATGTCCTGGAAATAAGCTCCCATGTGGGAGAAAAGGTGAACACGACGACCATCACCGTAGATGCCAGAGGCAGAATCTCTTATTCCTTTCTGGACGACATCGAGGTCGCAGGTCTCACCTCCAGCCAGATCGATGGCCTGCTGACGCGGAAGTTGGGCGGTTACGTCCGGCACCCCCGTGTGAGGGTCCTGGTTAAGGACTTCAACAGCAAGAGCGCAACCATTTCCGGTGAGTTCTCCATATTGCGTTCAACCACCTACGGGACCCGAGCCGCCAGCGGCAGAATCAACCTGAAGGGCAAAACGACGCTCATGGACCTCATCGCCTACGGGGGAGGGTACACGGTTGACGCGGACATCAAGAACGCCAAGCTCATCAGGCAGGGGCGGTCTTATCTCATCAACATCTACGACATTATTGAGCGGGGAGACCAAGCTCAGAATATCATCGTGGATAACGGTGATGTGGTGAACATCCCGGAATTGCCTCGGTTCGGCGAAAGAGTCTATGTCATGGGTGAGGTGAACGGGCAGGGCATCTACCCGCTGGAGGACGCCCAGGACCTGCTTGCGGCCATTGCCCTGGCCGGCAACACCACGAGAACGGCCAAGGAAGAGAATACGCTCATCGTCAGGGGCTATGAGCCCGGGAAACCTCCCCTGGTCATGATGGCGAATCTGAAGAACCTCTTCAGGCAGGCGGATCTTTCTCAGAACATCCGGCTCAAGGACGGCGACCTCATCTATGTGCCGGCCATGCAGATCAAGGATGTGAATGACTGGATCATCAACATGACGCCGGTTCTGAACGTCCTGCTGTGGCCTGGAGACTTCGCTGCACGGTACTTCGAGGGGTACAGGATCAACGTGGATTAGCCTGAACGAGGGAGACAGGGCAGCTTGGCGCAATACGACATCAACCTGAGGGAATACTGGCGGATTCTGAAGAAAAGGAAATTCGTCGTTGTTTTCACGGCGATTGTCCTGGGCTTTTTCAGCACCGCCTTTGCCGTTTTCAGGGCCCCCACTCCGATTTACACGTCTGTTTGCAGCATCAAGTTCGAGAAAGAGACAACGGTCGAAGGTCTTTTCGCAAGGACCCTCACGTGGTCCGGGGGCGATGATATTGAAACCCAGATTTCCATTATCAAGAGTTATTCCGTTTTCGAGAAGGTGGCCGAACGCCTGGGGCTCATCCAGAAAACGGAAACGCCTGCAGACAGCCCTGCCAGAGCCCGCGTCATCAGCGCGATCGACAGCCTGCAGTCCAGGGTGGAGGTGACGCGGCAGAACCAGACCAATATCCTGCACATCAAAGCCAAGGACAAGGACCCGGCCTTGGCCCAGAAACTGGCCAATACGGTGGCTGCGACCTACAAAGACATCCACTCCGAAAACCAGTTGAAGCGAACCACGGAAGCGATCAAGTATATCGAAGATCAACTGGTCCAGGTACGGCAGAGGCTCAAAGAAGCAGAGGAAGAGTTCAACCGGTTCACTCAAAACAATCAACTGCTGGCCATTGACCTGCAGAGCGAGAGGGTCCTGGCGAGAACCCAGGAACTCCAGAACGAGATCCGGCGATTGGGCGAAAACAAGAGCGATCTCCATGGTATGCTCCTTCGGCTGGATCGATTCATCGAAAAGCCCACCTCCGCTGAGGGAGACTTCCACCTGTCCGCGGCGACCAGTCAGTACCAGGCTTCCGACAGCGCCCTGACGGAACTCCAACTCAGGAAGGACACCCTGCTCAAAGACTTCACGGCCTTGCACCCCGAGGTCGTGGAAGTGAGCCAGAAAATCTCCGAAACCGCCAAGAAGATGCGGATTCTTCTCCAGTCCCAGATTGCGGAACTGGACAAAAGGGAGGCGGAGGCCAATAGCGCTCTCCTGGAGGTGGAAAACAAGAGTAACGCCCTGATGGAAAAGAAGCTGGAATATGACCGGCTGAAGAGAAAGGTGGAACTTCACAATGACATGACCACCCTTCTCGAACGCAAGAACCAGGAAGCGCAGATTCGAAAGGCTGAGAAGCCAGAAGAAGTGAGCATTGTCAAGCCGGCCCTTTTCCCGAGTGAGCCCGTCAATCCTCCAAAGACGGCTCCGACAGGAGCCATGGGACTCTTGATCGGAATCGTCCTGGGAATGATCGCCGCCTTTATCATCGAGACCTTCGACACGTCGCTCGGCGCGATCGAAGAGGTGGAAGAGACTCTCAAGTCGCCGGTGTGGGGTGTGGTTCCCCAGGCGGATTTGAAAGACCTCCAGGAGATCGTGAAAGAGCACATTCCGGACGGGTTGTCGGAGTTCGCGTCTTCCCAGGTTATTCCGCTCGTCTCCCACTTTGCCCCCAAGTCCATGATGGCCGAAAGTTTCCGCGCCTTGAGAACAAACGTGCAGGGCAAAGGCGAGCAGGAGAAAATGAAAACCCTTTCCATTACGAGCGCGACTCCCCAGGAGGGAAAGACGTTCGTATCCGTGAACCTCGCCATCGCCATGGCCCAGGCCGGCCTGAAAACACTCCTGGTGGGCTCAGACATGAGAAAACCCGTCATCGGGAGAGGGTTCGGTGTGGAACTCAGCCCGGGTCTGTCCGATATCCTGATGGGCAATCTGCATTGGCGGGAAGCGCGCAAAACGATTGCAGACATCCTGGTGGGAAAGATGTCCCTTGATGAGGCGCTCATAACGCCCGGGCTGGACAACCTGCATTTCATTACCGCCGGAGCTATCCCACCAAACCCTGCCGAGCTCATTGAGTCAAAGCACTTCAGGGATTTCATTGAAGAAGCCAAACAGGAATACCAATTCATCATTCTTGATTCACCGCCGATTTTGTCTACGGCCGATGCAGCCATCCTGGCATCAAAAATGGACGCCGTCCTCCTCGTCTACCGTATCGGGGCCGTGTCCAGGGGTTTGCTGAAAAGATCGACGACCCAACTGGAGCAGGTGAAGAGTCGTCTTCTCGGTGTGATCATCAACGGGATGAAACCCAACATCAGTTCCGACTACCAGGATCTCAAGTACTACAAGCATTACCACTCATACGGAGAGGGTGAAAAGGAGGAAAACCCTATCAAGAGTTTGCCGATTCTGATGAAAGCCACCTCCCGCCGCAAAAGCACTTTGGGCCGGAACCTCTTTCGAGTCTTTGGTGCGCTCCTGCTCGTGGGACTCGGTGTCGGGGGATTCCTCTGGTACCAGGGCGTCGTGAACCCGCTTGAAATCGCGGGCCTTTCGAAGCCGCCGGCCCCGGAGCCGGTCAAGAAGGTGGTGCGGAAGAGTCAACCCGGGAATGTGGCCCAAGCTGCTGCGCCGGCCGAGACGCCCAAGATCCAGCGCGCGCCTGTGCCCAAGCAGGCCCCGGAGCCCGCAAAACCCACTGCCCCTGCGGCCGGTCTCCCTGCGGTCGACACGGTTTCCGCGCAACAGGGAGCGTTGAAGCAGGCATCCGTGAGCAAGCCGGTGCCGGAGAAAAGGGAACAACCTGCTATCGAGAAAAAGCCGGACGTGAAGCAGGCATCCGTCGCGGCTGTGCCCGCAAGCGCCGTCAGACAGCCGGAACCCAGGAAGCAGGTCCGAGTCGATAAGCCTCTGCAAAGCAAGCCACAGCCTAAGACCGCAACGGCGATTAAAACAGAGCAAGGCTCACCGTCTCCGGCTTTGCCTTTCTCGCTCTATTTGGGTTCCGTGAAAACTTTGGAACTGGCCAAGAAGGGCGCGTCCGTCTACGAGAAGAGGGGTCTTTCCCCTTACTGGGTGAAGGTCCATTTCAAGGAAAAGGGGGAGTGGTTCAGAATTTTCGTCGGCCATTTCGAAGAACGTGAGCAGGCTGAAGCCTTCGCCCGGGAAAAGGGCTTGCGCAAAGCGGAAGTATTTCGAACAGAATATGCGAATCTCGTCGGCGTCTACTCCCGGAAGAACGCTCTCGAGGAAAAAATGAGGGGATTGTCGAACCGCGACTGTTCACCCTATGCGGTCATGGATGCTGACGGAAAAGCCCGGCTGTTTCTCGGCGCCTATGTGACCAAGGAAGCTGCAGAAGCGTACCGGAATGATCTGAAATCCAGTGGTGTGGACAGCCAGGTCGTCAAACGTTAACGCCCTCCTGCCCTTCCCTGTCACCGGAGGGAGAATTTGAAACACACCTTCAACCATCGGGACTGCCAGGGTCAGACAACCCTTCAACTCATCCTCCCCCTGGTTCTTCTTCTTTTTGTCCTCGTGGGGTTCGCCGCGGTGATTCCCTCCCTGCCGCCGTTGAAAGCGGTCGCGCTGGCGGGCGGAGTCGTTGTTTTTGTGCTGAGTTTTGTCAGCACGGAAATCGCCCTCTATATCCTGATTCTTTCCATGCTCCTGAGCCCGGAATTCATCGTGGGAGCGACGGGGACTTCCACCGGGCGAGGGATCACCCTTCGCATGGATGATTTTCTCATCGCCATCATCGGTTTCAGTTGGATCGCGAGGATGGCCATCAACAAAGAACTGGGGCTTTTTCTGAGGACACCGCTGAACAAACCCATCGGCTTTTATCTCATCGTGTGCCTGGTCTCCACCCTTCTCGGTTCGATCTTTGGAAGGGTGGATCTGAAAACAGGTTTCTTCTATGTCCTGAAATACTTCGAGTACGTCATCATTTTCTTCATGGTCTCCAACCATCTGAAGGATAAGAAACAGTTGCGAAACTATGTCTGGGCCATGATCGTGACCTGTGCCGTGGTTTCCGTGATCGGTATGGTCAATGTCCCGGCAGGAGAGAGGGTGTCTGCGCCTTTCGAAGGGCAAGTCGGGGAGCCCAACACCTTCGGCGGCTACCTGGTTTTCATGATATGCATCTGCGCGGGTCTTTATCTGGCCACCGACTCCTTTCGAAATCAGCTCATATGCGCTTTTCTCATTCTGCTTTTCTCCGTGCCCCTGTTTTACACGCAATCGAGAAGCTCTTACCTGGCTGCGATTCCTGCCGTGCTCAGCTTCATCTGGCTGTCGAAGAAGAGGTACTGGGTCCTGCCCGTGATTTTGCTCATCGGTCTCTTGTTACCCTATGTCGCGCCCCATCCCGCAAAAGAGAGGGTCGCCTACACCTTTACGCAAGGAAAGGATCGAAAGGATGTGGTCAGCATTGCCGGGGTAAAATTGGACACGTCCACTTCGGCCCGCCTGGTAAGCTGGCAAGAGGCCATCGAGGATTTGAGGGAACACCCCATTTTGGGGTACGGCGTGACGGGGTACAAGTTTGTGGACGCTCAGTATGTTCGGGTTGCAGCGGAGACTGGATTGGTGGGCCTGGTCATCTTCTTCTTTCTCATGGCAACCATCTTGCGAGAGTCGCTCCGGGTTCAAAGGGCTGCCAGAGATCCTTACAGTCGAGGGCTGGCCATAGGGTTCCTGGCCGGGTTCATCGGCCTCCTGTTCCATGCCATCGGGGCAAACACGTTCATTATCGTCCGGATCATGGAACCTTTCTGGTTCGTTGCAGCCATGGTCATAGCCATCCCCTCATTGGAGCCGGTACACAAGGAGGCGGCGGCGCCGGCTGTCATGATGACGCAGACGATTCACTGAGAACGACGAGGGCGTCCACAGCCACGGGTTTGTTTCCGGAAAGAATCAGGGGATTGACGTCTATTTCCTTGATCGCCCCATTTTCCAAACCGATTTCTCCCACCTTGATGAGGACCTGACAAAGCAGTTCCATATCCGCAGGCGGCATGCCGCGAACCCCTTCAAGAATCTTGCGTCCCCTGATTTCCTGGGTCATTTGAAGGGCATCTCTTTTTTCAAGGGGAGCGACCCGAAAGGAGACGTCCTTCAGGATCTCAGTGTAAATACCCCCCAAGCCGAACATCACACAGGGACCGAACTGGGGATCACGGGTCATGCCGACGACAAGTTCCCTGCTTCCTCTGACCATTTCCTGGACGAGCAGGGTCTTGTTTTCGCCTTCCATGCGGGACATGAGATCCTCGAAGGCGGAGCCGGCTTCTTCCCTGTTCCGGATGTCCACCCGGACGAGGTTCCTTTCCGTTTTGTGGGTGACATCGGGTGAACATGCCTTGATGACAAGGGGATAGCCGATCTCTGAAGCGGCCTTTTGAAATTCTTTACGGTCCTTTACGAGAATCTCCCGGGTGACGGGAATTCCGTAAAGGCGAAGGAGATTCTTGGACTCGTATTCGGAAAGGCTTGTGCGCCCTTCCTCCTGTGCTTTCTCAATGATGGATTGCGCTTCTTTCATGTTCATATCCTCTTTAAGCTTTCAGCGGTCGGCGGCAAGAAGAAGAATACAGAAGACAGGAGTCAGAATACAGAATAACAATGGACCATTCCATTATTCCATCATTCCGTCCTGCTTCTGTCTCCTGCCTTCTTGTATGATACTTCACCGTCGGATGCAATTATTTCGTCATTCCCCGGCTTGACCGGGGAATCCAGGAAAAGCCAGTAGTCCTCGATCCGGGCACCTGTCCTGGACCCCGGCTTCCGCCGGGGTGACGGGGCTCATGGCTGTCGCATCCGTCGGAGTTGATTATGAAGTTTCCTCTTTCGTTCAACCTGGTCGCCGCCGGCTACTAACCAGGCTGTCTTCTGTCTTCTTCATCACTCCATCCTGTTCATCATTTCCCTGTGTTTCCAAAGCGACGCCATAGCCAGGGCCGCTCTTTCGGGAGTAGGGCAATTCAGGACGGCCTTCCCGTTTTCCAGGCTCCGGATCTCATGGTCCCAGATTCCGGGAGGCGAGACAAGGCAGGACACCACGGGTTTCCTCTGTTTCCAATCAAGAAGCAAGGGAGAGATCCGGGACGGGGCTTCCCGGTTGGCCGAGGCATACATCATGAGAATGAGCACGCCGTCCACATGATCATCCGTCATGACCGCCCGAATGATACCCTCGATGGCCGAAGCATCGTACCACGCCGGTCCCATGTCAACCGGGTTCGTCCTCAACGCCAGGGGAGGCAGGAGGTCGTTGATGACCTTTTGGGTTTCAGGCTGGAAAACCGTGATCTCCAGGCCGTGCGTCTCGCAGAGGTCGCAGGCCGCCATGCCGGGTCCAGCCTGCCCGGAAAGAATGGCAATCCTCGGGCCCTTGGGAGGTGGGCACATGGCGAGGGCCCGGGCCGTGTCGAGAAGCGCTTCGGCGCTATTTACAGGAAGGATGCCTGCCTGCTTCATGGCTCCCTCGTAGATCTCGTGTCTTCCGGCCATAGACCCCGTGTGGGAGAGGGAAGCCCGATCTCCTGTCAAGGCACTCCCGGTCTTATAAGCTACGGCAGGCTTTCTCCCCCGATGGGTCTTTGCCGCCTCCATGAGTTTTCGGGGATCATCCAAGCCCTCGAGATACAGGGCGATCACCTCCGTGTCCGGATCGTTCGCCAGGTAGGTGAACATCTCCTCGAAGTTCACATTCAAGCGGTTACCGAGGCCCACGATCTTGCTCATGCCCATGGGCCTTTCCATGGCCATGAAGGCCAAGAGGTGGGAAATTCCTCCGCTCTGGCTCACCAGGGAGACGGCTCCTCTCCGGAGCCGGGAAAACTCCGGTGTGAATGATGCATTGAGAGAAAGATGAAGATTAACCATCCCGAAGGTGTTGGGCCCGATGACCGGCAGTTCCGCGTCATTTGCCACGCGGGCCAATGCCGCCTGAAGTTCTCCTCCCAGGGGATCGTCTATTTCTTTGAAGCCCGCGGTGATGAGAACGATGCCTTTAGTCTCTTTGCGAATACATTGCTCAAGAATACCAGGCACCGCTTTGGCGGGCAGCACAATGACGGCCAGATCCACAGGGCCCTGGCATTCCTCAATCGAGGGGTAGGCTTGGATGCCCAGAATGAAGTCGGCTCCCGGGTTGACAGGCACGATGGTCCCCTTGAACTTGCCCATGGTCAGGCTCTTCATGACATGGTAGCCCAACTTGCCCGGGTTGTCCGATGCCCCGATGACGGCCACCGTGTTCGGATTGAATAGGGTTTCCAGGTTTTCGAAGAAGCGGGAAGTGGGCATCATCGATCCCTTCGTGAAATCCGATTGCGCCGGATTTCATAGATCTCCCGCCTTCGGCGGGAGATGTCAGTCTTAACAGGGTTTTGCCTTGTAAGCAACCCCCAAAATATCTTATAGTCGGAGCGGTTCGTCAATCTTGATGGCTTCGTAAACGGTCATGACCCTCACAAGGGTCGCGCGCGCCTATGAAAATCCCCCTCGATCCCCCTTTTCCAAAGGGGGAGGTTCAATAAGGTGCCGCTTCATTCCCCCCTTTAGTAAAGGGGGGCAGGGGGGATTTTCACGGTAAAAAGTCCCAACCCGTCATTGCGAGGCGCGAAGCGCCGTGGCAGTCTAATGAACAGCCGGGCAGTTACGAGATTGCCGCGCTTCGCTCGCAATGACAAATCGAGGTCTTTCGGACTTTTTGTAAAACCGTCAATTTTGAAGGGAGGCAAGACATGCAAATCGAGATGGTTATTGCCAGGGAGATTCTTGACTCGAGAGGGAATCCCACCGTAGAGGTCGAGGTGGGCCTCGGCGACGGAGCCTATGGACGGGCGGCTGTTCCGTCGGGCGCTTCTACCGGGGAGTTCGAGGCCCTGGAACTGCGGGACAAAACAAAGAAGCGCTACATGGGCAAGGGCGTTGAACGAGCCGTAAAAAACGTGAACGAGCTCATTGCTCCCGCGGTCCTGGAGATGGATGCCTGGGACCAAAGGCTGGTTGACGCGACCCTGATCGAACTGGACGGAACCCCCAACAAAGGCAAACTTGGAGCCAATGCGATTCTGGGCGTGTCTCTGGCGGTCGCCAGGGCTGCGGCGGACTCTCTGTGTGTGCCCCTGTATCGTTATCTGGGGGGCGTGAATGCCTGTCGCCTCCCTATGCCCATGATGAACATCCTCAATGGGGGACTTCACGCCGCCAACAATGTGGACTTCCAGGAGTTCATGATTGTGCCGGTGGGGGGGAAGACCTTTAAGGAGGCCCTTCGAATCGGCGTGGAAGTGTTTCATGCGCTGGCGGGAGTGCTGAAGGACAAGGGATTGTCCACAGCCGTGGGGGACGAAGGGGGATTCGCCCCGGATTTGAAATCCAATGATCAGGCTGTTGAGATGGTGCTCGCAGCGATCAAGAAAGCCGGATACAAGGCGGGAAAGGATGTCGTTCTGGCCCTTGATCCGGCCTGCTCCTCCCTTTTCAAGAACGGGAAATACGTATTCTTCAAGTCAGACCAATCCGAGAAAACCTCCTCCGACATGGTCGCATTCTGGGAGGATTGGGTAAAACGCTATCCCATTTTCTCCATCGAGGACGGTCTGGCTGAAAACGACTGGAAAGCCTGGCAAAGCATGACCGAAAGGCTGGGAGATCGGATCCAGATCGTGGGGGACGATCTCTTGGTGACCAATACGGGCAGGATCGCGCGAGGAATCAAGGAGAAGTCGGCGAACGCCGTTCTGATCAAGCTCAATCAGATCGGTACGCTCACCGAGACGCTGGATGCCATCCAGATGGCTCACAAGGCCGGCTGGAAGGCGGTCGTGTCACACCGCTCGGGAGAAACGGAGGATACCTTTATTGCCGACCTGGCCGTTGGGGCGGGAACCGGCCAGATCAAGACGGGCTCTCTCTGCAGGTCCGAAAGGGTGTGCAAGTACAACCAGCTTCTCCGAATCGAGGAGGAACTGGGAGAGACGGCCGAGTTCGGGTGGAGGGAGTATTGATATGCCCGAGAACCCTAATGCCTATGAGGAACCCAGCTTGGTTCTGAGGTAGGCATCGGAGAAATCGATCTTCAGCTCCACCCACATGGGCAGGTGGTCCGACATCTGATGGGTCCTCCAGTAGGTTTGATAATAAGATTTCTTGCTCCTTTCCGATCTTGGCGAGCCGTCCTTTGTCTTTTCGTATTCCGGCATGTACTCCAGGTAAGTCTCTTTGTCTTCCGGAGTGTCGCGGAACACGACGTCATAGTAATCAAAGACCCCGGCCTTGCCCGTCAGTTCGACGTGGTTCGGTCTTTCCATGAGGGCGATCTGATCGTAATGCCTGGTCTTGGTGGCGTTTGAACGAAACGCGAGCAGGGCCTCGGGAACGGTGAACCCGGCTTTCAGGATCTCCTGAAAGGTCGCATCGCCGGTTCCAAAGATGTTGAAGTCTCCGAGAAGGATGATATTCTTGGACCATGTGGATTCATCCTCGGTGCGTTGCTTCAAGAACCGGGCGACTTCCCTGATCTCCCGAACCCGCTGCGGGGGATCCGCCTCGTCTTCATCCCAAAGAATATGAACCGTGGCGAGAACAAACTGCATCCACCCGGCCCTGAACCCGACCATGAAAGGGGTTCTCGACACTTGAGTGACAGGCTGGGTGTTTCCCTGCTCATCCTTGATACCGGGCAATACCAGTTCGCTGGCGAGCCCTTCAAATGAGAGTTTGCGCGAGTCATACAGGAAGGCCATCCTCTCGTCGTTGCCCTTTTCGCCCACGGTTTCGTCGGTGAACAGCTTTTTCCAGCGCCCCCCGAGTATTTGCGACACCCTCTCAAGGGCCGAGAGCTCTTTGTACACTTCCTGGACGGCCACGATGTCGAAGTGCGATATGATCTCGGCAATGTAGTAGTAAGCTTCTTCGAGTCTCTTGCCGAAAGTCGGTTTGTCAAAATCCCTGATGTTCCAGGTCGCCAACAGGATCGTGTTGTCCAGGGTCCTTGGCGGAATTTGCTCGCTCAGCCTCTTTCGCAGCTCGAGCAGCCTTTCCATGGTGCGCTTGCCCTCCTTGGTGTTGCGGCTCAACGTTCTGTAAAACGGCATGACGACCTCCTTTCTGTGTTCATTTCCACGAAACCTATCGACTTAATATTGAGCTCGTTCATAATTTCTTGACCCCTTCGGACACGGCGTCCTCAGAGTCGAGTCTCGCTTGCTTCCCTCCACGGCCTCAAACGGGGACTCCAGCGCGGAACATGGGCTTTGTAATGCCGGTATTCAATGCCGAACCTTTTTTCCAAGGCTTTCTCTTCTACGAGGGGAAAGTAGATTGCGTTGGCCACAAAGAAAACCATCATCCATGCCATGAGCGGCCAGGATTGTAAAAGCACGGCTTCAGCAAAGAGCAAAAGCAGCACTCCGGTGATCATCGGGTTTCTAACGTGGCGATAAGGTCCCCGGATGACCAGTGTTTTCGGAGGATCCCAGGGAGCCGGAGTTCCTCCACCAACCTTCACGAAAAGGGCGGTCGTCCATACACTCAAAGTCAGGCCAAGGCCCGCTGCGGCGAGTGCAATCCAGAACCAGACTTGACCTGGGGTTACCAACTCGGATGCACACGCCGAGTCCCGGGCAGCCCATAGAACGACGGCAGGGACAAGAACGAGCACTGTGCCGGGAAGGACAATCATCGCTTTCAGCATCTTCGTGCCCCGGAAGCCCTCCGTTAACCCTTGTTGCCGCTTAAGGATCGGTTCCCGCGAGATTCCCTAGGTCGACCCTGATGGTTCTTCCACGAGTTTCAGGCTGGCTATGACAAAGGGAATGTAAACCAGCCCGAGTGGATTTCCTTCACCCAGCAATCTCAGACGCGCGCCACGGACCGCCTCCCCAATGGACTGGCCGGCCAGGAACCTCCGGAGGCATTCTTCACCAAAGACGGTGGCAAGTTCCTCGAAGATCGTGATTTCGGTGCCGATGACACCGGCGCATCGGGATTCCTGCACGAGGGGAGTGATGAACTCGAGGGCCTGAAGCGGGTCGACAGCCGTCGTGTGGCAACCGTTGAGAAAGACCAGAGGACGAGGGTCCTCCCAAACGATCTCATAGGCAGACAGATTCGATTCATCAATGAGCCCGGGGTCATTCCTTGGCCCCACCTGCAGATAAGGGCCGTCTCTCAGATATCCACCATGACAGTAAAAGTAGACCACATGCAGCGGCTCCTTCAAGGAACCAAGAACCTTGTCCCGTGTGTCTGCATAGTTCCAGACCATGCCGGGCCGCAGTTGGCGAATGGCTTGAGCGTGCATCGGGAGCAGTTGGAGATCGGTGGCGACACAGACGGCCATTCGAAGATCGCGCCGGAAGATGATGTTCGGAGGGATGTCCGGGGTGCGCTTGATGGAAAGGGGCATTCCCATATAATGCCGAAATCCCCAGAACCCGCTTGGACAGATCACCTGGAGCATTTCCTTGGTCCGGCTTTCCTGTTTTTTCCGGGTCGGGCAGTTGCCGTGAAAACACGCGATCGATTCCAAGGCGACGCCCTGTTCGAAGCTTTCTTGAAAAGCCGGACACAGGGAGTAACGGCTTGCCCCGACGTCGAGCGGGTAGTCGTAAATCAATGCCGCGGGCAACACGTAACTCGGCGATTCTTTCATGGCGATCTGAAGGAGGCCCGGTTCCAGCATCGACGTTTCGAAATCCTTCACCGCTTTTTCTTCACCCTTGAACCGGCTTCTGACTCTGGCGTAGAATTTGTACCCCCACCTTGCCAGGTTGCACAGGTCGCTCTGCAATCGGGGCAGATCTCGCTGCCTGTTTTTATATTTGTAGGGAATGCCTTCCCGCCATTCGTCCGCATTGTCCCACGAAGCGATCCGGAGGGTCCCCCGCGCTTGCTCAATGAGGCCATGCAACTCACCTTCCCGAAATCGCACATCGTCTTGCTTGAATCTTTCCTCTCCTCTCATGCCCAGCAGGAGCAGACTGTGCGTTCCGTTGTCGTTCCTGTTCAACAGGATGCTGAGCCGATGCGGGGTCAATTCGTTGAGATGACCGGGGCTCAGTGACTGTGACAGGGTATAATCCAGCACGGAACGCAACGGCTTTTCCCTGCCGGTGAGCGGTCGCGGAATTCTCACCGCGCGCGCATCGATGATGCGAGATTGCAGCAGGATTTGTCCCCGGTAAATATGGCAGCGCATTCGAAACGTTCCGGGTTTGGGTGGAACCTGGATGGGGAAAAAGAGACGGCGCGTCAAGCGGCGGGATTTCGGTGGAGGCTTGTCAAGCGGTTGTCTGACTACGGATACCGTGCCGTCGGGCTGAACCTCCAGTTCCCCGACATCGGCGCCGCGCTTGACCTTGATTCCGTCCTTGTACCCAAAAACGGCGACCGTCAGGCGTGCCTTTGCAGGGACTTGGGGAATATCGGTGGGGGTCTCTTCGATCGATTCCTTGAGGGCTTTTCCGATTTCCAACCAGAAAAAATACTTTTCACCCACCTTCAAGGGCATCGTCTTTTTGACGGGTTCATCCGGAGAAACATGCGTTGAAAAGCCGGTGTTGACGACGCGCTTTCGCACGGGGGATTTGCTCCGGACTTCACGATCCCGCATCCTGCGGCGTTTTCGCATGTCCGGGGGCACAGCCTCCGGCTCAGCCCCAACGAGAGCCTCGTGCATCGCTTCGGTATCAATGAGTTCAACCCTCTGAGGTGCCACGTCAGCAGGGGGACCTCCCCCACCGAAAAAGGGGGGGCCTGCCTGGCGGACATAGAGAGCGCAATCTTCGATGAGCCTCGCGGTCACGACCCGCTCCAGGTCATTTTCCGATTTTAAACGTGGGCCCAGACTGAGAAGGACCCGGCCTATGCCCGCACGCGAGACGGTCCAGGCCAACTGCCAGCGCAGGCTCGACGGCCATGTCTTGCCGGATTCAGCCTCTTTCCACAACTGCAGATAACATTCAAATAACTCATGGAGTGGGGGGACAAATTTGTTTCCCAAATACCAGACACCCTCCACAATCCCGTTGGCAAAACCAACCCCCCATCGCATCACAGTCCGAAACAGAGCCGGGACAAGACGCGATGCCACATCAGGAGGGAGGTGAGCGACAAGAGGCTCCATCAAAATTTCTGGAATGACCTCTCCGGAAATTTCCCTGGCGAACTCGACAGGTCCCTTGTCCTCGAAACTCCCGGCGAGGGTGTCGATCAAACGCTGCCGTTCCGGCGCCGCCGGCGGGGGGAGCTGAAAGTCAGGGGCGGGGGATGTCTCGGCCGGCGGTCCTGTGCTCAAGAGATCCTGGGCAATCTGGGCAACCGGTCTTTCCTGCCTCTCTTGAGAAATACGCAGGAGCAAATCCCGTGCCGCTTGCGGGAAAGGCCCGCGCCTGATCAGTTTATCGGTAAAGCCCACAGGGTCTCCCCACGAACTTCGGGGAAGATCCAGTGTTCCCTGGGTGAGTTCCTCAAAGATTTGTTCTATTTCGAAGGTTTCGCCGAGCCGGGCCAATGCCAGCGCCATCCAGAATCTGGCTTCGCCGTCAGGCTCTCCCCGGAAGGCCTCCTGCACTGCGACACGATGCTCGGACACATCGAGCAGGGAAAGGTTTTCAGCCGCATCGGCACGGCAGTCAGGAATAGGATCGGATAACTCGGTGACAAGCTGAGGCACGGCCCGCGGGTCGCCCATCCGGGTTAGAGCCCTGGCCACAGTCCTTCGCACGTCCTGATCGGGGTCCTGCAGCAACTCGTGTAAGCGACCACGCACGGCCTTGGTGGGAACAAAGGCTGCGGCATCAATGAGCTCCCGGTAAGGCATGCCGTCGACGGTCTGGGCATTGAAGGATTCGCCCACAGGTGTCTCTTGCAACAGCCTCATGACCCGGTGGCTGATATAGATCCAGCCCTCCCGCGGCAAGGGCAGGCGCACCAGGGACCGCAGGGCGGCGATGCGCACGGCCGCGGAAGGGTCATCGAGCGCAGAGACCAGAGGGTCTGCCTCTGTCCGCGTAACCTCATTCATCTCTCCCTCCAAAGCAAGCCAGCCTCAATCCCGAATAAACCGCCTCGATGGGCATGGAAGGGCCGGCAAAAGGCTAGCGCATTCCACCTGTCGAAGACTCTTTCGGTGCCATGGCCGTTCCTCCCGCAGCAGGCGTCCCGACCTGGGGGACGAACACGGTTCCGTCGGGCAACTTCCTCCGGCCGTCCAGGAACCAGTCTGCATCGAAGTTCCCTGAAACGCCGACCAGAATGATCAAAACAAGGAAATAGCCGAAAAACCCGATCGCAAGGCCTATCCCATAGGCCCCAAAGAGGGCGGTGCCCGCGGGGAACAGGGCGAGCACGGCACTGCCGCCGATGACTCCTATCACCGTTACCAGGTCCCCCAGTTGGATATCGCTCTTTCGATAGCGATTGATGTAGTAGACGTACCATCCGATGATTGCACCAAAACAGCCGGCTCCAAAGAGTTGCACGTTCATCATCCACCCTCCTTATTTCGGAACTGATAGTAAGAAACGTTTTCGCAGTTCACGACGCCAACCCGCGTGAATCAAAAAAGCAGCGATCCCCGCGCCCAGAAAGCATACCATTCCTCGCCACCCGACCCAAGCCACAATTTGGACCAAGACAGCCGACACAGCCAGGGCACAGCCGGAAATCGTTCTCAGAGGATGTCGTAATCCTCCCTCCATACCCCCGGCCAGCCATCCCCATACCAGGCCCATCCCGACACTCCCGAGTATTGCATACACTATCGTCTTCTCCTCCGTTGGAGATCCTTCAAGGACATGCCCCGGTTGGAAAGTTCCTCCAGAATGAGTTCGGTTGACCAAGCCGCGGCTTTGCCCACGACCGATGTGCATTTGTCGCCGTGGGCTCCCAATTTCTCAAACGCTTCTCTGTCGGAGCCGTCCCTGAGATCGAAGACCCTCCCGAAGATGGTGCGATGGATCGTTTTGCAAATGCTGCTCCCATATTCCCGGTTAAATTTGTCCAGGAGGGCTCTTGCCATGCGGTGCGCACAGTCCTTCTCGGCTTTATCACCATCCCATGTCTTTCGTCGCCGACCGAAGACCGAGCTCATGACCATCACGCCGCCGGTGAACCCTCCGCAGGAGCCCTCGCACGAAACCCCGCCACCGGCGGTAAGGCCGCTTCCCGCCTTGAACACGGCGTCGTCTTGGATGTTCAGGGCATCCTGAATCGCGGCGATCGTGCACTGGCAGCATCCGGTGACGGCCTTTTCATATTCAAAGCCCAGGGAAAGGGCGCGCTCGATGATTTTTGCCTTGTCCTTGATCGTCCTGTTCATGGGTCGACCGCTCCTGCTGCTTGATCCTATGGATTATAGGGACTCCCTCATCCTGGCGAGGACCTCTTCGAGGGAACCTCGAAACGGACCGGGGGTCTCCATTTTGATTGAAGCCAGGGCCACGGCAAAGGCCAGGGACTCTTGAACGCCATGGTCCATCCTCCTGGCCAGATAGGCTCCCATGGTCGTATCTCCGCGACCGGTTCTGCCGTGAGAGCTCCGGTTGGAAAATCGTTCGAAATACGTTTTCCCTTTGTGCCGTGCAAGCGCTCCGTCCGAAGAGGTCAAGATGGTCTCGAGAACTCCCCACTCCTCCACCTGTTTGGCCGCGTCCTCCAGGTTCCGGGTTCCAGTCAGCACCTCCGCTTCGACAATGTCAAGCTTCACGATATCGGCAAGACCCCCAATCTCTATCTTGGACGGTGCGTCCTTGAAATGAATGATCCCTGTCTCGGTATCCACCTGACGCACAAGGTTTTGCATGTCCACCGACAGGCGAAATCCGCGGTGCTTCAGGTGCCGCATGAATTCCAGGCTGAACTCGCGGTCGGTCAGGGCTCCAAGATGAATCCGGGAAGACTCTATGGGAGGCACATCGTCTCTCACGAAAAACCCCGCATTTTGGGTTTGAAACATCAGCCTTTCATCAGGATTCCCGGTGGGGTGAACCACGCGCATGTGCGTGGTTGCGGTGACAGGGCGCAGGTAGACGTCGATACCCGCCTCTTTTAAAGGTTCAAGAATCGAGGCGTCCTCTTCGGCCATCCTGGTTACTACCGCGATTTTCTTTTTGGAGCGGCAGGCTGCAAAAGCGCCAAAAAACGGTGCTCCCCCGGGAACGCCGCGGGCTGATCCCTCTGCCGCATCGATTTCATCAATCGTCACATGACCCATAAACACCAGATCGTAGCGGTTCATTACAGCTCCTGTCTTTTGACCCCGGCCAAAGAGCCGACCCGGTTTGAGCGGCACACGGATGCGCGGATCGCAAATCGGGGTCGGACCCAATGCTGTTAACTTAAGCCTCCATACCCTGACGCGGAAGCCCGGCGCGTCATTCCGGCGAAAGCCGGAATCCAGTGTTTTCAACTCCTCTGGACCCCGGCTTTCGCCGGGGTGACGATGTGGCAAAAGGAAATTTTCCTTAAGTTAACGGCGTTAGGTCGGACCGAGTGACTCGGCGGATATTGAGGGATTATCATCCAAAGAGGGGGTGATTTCAAGCCATAACCCTTCGTTTCGCCGACAATGCTTAATGAAACTGGACTCAAAATCTGATACACACGCATTGGGACCATTCATGAGGTGGTCGGGGCTGATCCCGATCTATTGCGCACCGGGACGGTGCCTGGAAACGGAGGATGGTATCATGGGTATCATGGCAGGCAAAGGGTGTGTCATCACCGGGGGAGCCGGCAGCCTCTTTATGGCTGACGGCGGCATGAAGTTTTGAGCGCCGGCATGACGGTTGAAGGCGGCCGGGTCATTGATTTTTTTGCGGGTCAGCCATGATGTCCGGAAGAAAACTTTGGTGGTCTCTCACCAGTGGCCTGTTGTTGGGCCTCCCCTGGTCTGTTTCGTCTTTGTTCTTGGTCATTTTTATCGCCTGGGTGCCCCTTTTATTCCTGGAGGAGGAAATGAGGGACCACCCGAACCACTACATCCTATTCAATTATGCCTTTGTCAGTTTCCTGGTGTGGAATGTTTTGGGATCATGGTGGATCACACAAGCGCAGTGGCTGGGCGCCATCCTCATCATGCTGGCCAATTCTCTCGTGCAGGCCCTTGTATTCTGGTCCATAAGCCGCGTTCGAGCAAGCCTGAACATTCCCCTCGTGCTTCCTTTTCTGATGATCTGGATGGGATATGAGCATTTTCACGAGTCCTGGGACCTGGCCTGGCCCTGGCTCAACCTGGGTAACGCCCTGGCCACAGCACCCAAGCTCATTCAATGGTTCGAGTATACGGGTGTTCGCGGGGGCACGCTCTGGATTATTCTCACCAATTTTGCGATCTTCACAATGGCTGACACCTGCCGGAAAAGGGGGTTGAGATCCATTGTCCCCACGGGAGTCGTCACCGTCCTGCTGGTTTCCATCCCTGTTCTGGCATCCTATCGGATGTTCGACGATTTCAGGGAAGAGGGAGAAACGATCACGGTCGCCTTGATTCAGCCCAACCTGGATCCATACACGGAAAAATTTGTGCCGGAAAGACAAGCGAAACACGTGGAAGAATTTTTCAGGACGGCAGATACCGTCTGTGACGAGGAAACCCGCTACCTCTTCGGTCCCGAGACCCTTATTGTAGAGCAGATTGACGAGAGAAATCCGTGGGCATCACCTCACTATCGTCAACTGGTGGATTTTCAGGCAAAGCATCCGAAGGTCAGTTGCCTGGTGGGGGTGCACAGCTACCAAAAAGTCGGGGAGGATGTCCCGCCGGGTAGCCGTTTCAACCAGGAGCAAGGCTTCTTCTACGAGGCCTTTAACAGCGCCCTTTTTCTTTCCCCCGGATCCGACCCCCAATTCTATCACAAGACCAAGTTGGTCCCCCTGTTCGAACGCATGCCTTTTGTGCAATATCTGGGCTTCCTTGGAAAATACTCCCTGGAACTTGGCGGATACAACGGCACCTACAGCCTTCGTCAGGACAGGCACGCCTTTGTCTCCCCTGATGGTTCCGTCGGCATCCTGCCCATCGTCTGTTTCGAGTCGGTGTTTGGTTCCTACTGTGCACGGAACCTGCCGGAAGCAAAGGGCTTCATCTGCATGATCACCAACGACGGATGGTGGAAAAACACGCCCGGCTATCGCCACCACTACCATTTCAGCCCGGTTCGCGCCATCGAATGCCGCCGGGATCTGGTAAGGGTGGCCAATACCGGGATCTCGGCCCTCATTGACGCAAGAGGCATGGTGATTGCCCGCACACCGTGGTGGGAAAAGGCCACACTCAAAGGCCGGATCCATCTTCGTCAAGGCCGGACTTTTTTTGCCAGGCACGGGGATTATTTGGGGCGTATCTCCATGTTTATGGGAATGATGATCCTTGTGTGCGGCGAAATTGGAAAATGGGTCAGGAAAAGCGAACATTTCAGGAATGCAGGGCGTCAGGGATAGGCGGGATTTGAATTCCCGATGCCGCTCTGTCCGGCTCGTGGAGGATTCCATCATGCATCGTAAGACCGTTCACGACAGTCCCACGGGGAAGACCTTGATGCGCCTGCTGGCTCTGATCGTTTTTCGATTTACGGGCTGGAGACCGGCAGGGAAAAGGCCGTGCATTTCCAAGTACGTTATCATAGCCGCACCGCATACCTCGAATTGGGATTTCTTATACACCATGTGCCTGGCCTTCATTCTCGAAATCAAACCCTTCATCATGATGAAGGCAACCTGGTTCCGTGGGCCTTTGGGTCCTTTGCTCAAATGGTTCGGAGCCATTCCCGTGGATCGCTCCAGATCGACAAGTGTTGTGGCACGGGCCATAGAGGCCTTTGGTGCACATCCGCAAATGGTCCTGGTGGTTCCTCCTTCAGGAACCCGCAGGAAAGTCATGTCCTGGAAAACCGGCTTTTACCATATCGCCAGGGGAGCGAATGTCCCCATCGTGCTGGGGTATCTTGATTACCGACGCAAGGTTGGCGGAGTCGGGCCGGTCTTTCACCCAACCGGAAATGTGGAAGCGGATATGAAAATGATCCAGGACTTCTACTCCGGCATCACAGGAAAATACGGCAAGCAGGCACGCGGCTACCCTGCGTCGGCGGAGTGAAAAGTGCGCTGATGAAAATGTGGCCGGGACCTCCTGCTTATGGGTGGGGCCCGGCAGTGAAGATGCTTGTCAGCTTCCTGCCGCCCATCATAGGCTTGCCGTGGTCCCAGCGAACGCGACTTCCTCCCTCCGCCGTGCGCTGATAATGGAAGCCACGGTCACTGCAAAAATAATGATACCGCCGCCTATCATGGCATGGGTACCCGGCACTTCTCCTATCGCGAAAAACACCCATGCCGGATTAAATACAGGCTCGATGACTGCGATGAGGTTCGCTTGAACCGCTGAAACACGTTTTATCGCAATGGAAAATAAAATCGCCGACAGCCCGATTTGAACAACACCCAACACCAAGATTGCAACAAGCGATTTCGCTGTTAATTGGGGCAGTGGCAGAAAAAACGACAAGATGATGCAGATCGCGGCCGTGAGCCAATGGGACAGAAGAATCGATTCGAGGGGTGAACCGTCTTTTTGCATGCGCATAAACACAAAATAGAAGCTGAACGTTACCGCCGAGGTGATTGCAAGCACATTGCCGAATAATTTTCCGGCACCCAGTTCATCAAAAAACATAACGATCATGCCTACAGCCACGAGAGGCAAGGCAGTGACATGTTCCACACGAGCGCGCTCCTTCAACAAAATCGCGCCGACAAAGACGGTCAACACCGGTGCGAAATACTGAAGGATAATCGCATTGGCCGCCGTGGTCGTTTTATTGGCCGAGACAAATAAAAGCATGGTCACGGCATTGGCTACAGCGGCGGCGATCTGAGGAAATGAAAGATGAAACTTGGGATGCTTTAAAAAGACGAAAATAACCATGGACGCGATGAGACTGCGCATCCCTGCGATCGCAACGGGGTTCCAATCGATCACTTTTATGAACAATCCTGCGATGCTCCAGAGGAACGCGGTGGCCGCCATGGCAAGAATGCCCGTACTCTTGTTTGGATTTTCCATTCAGTACTCCATATCAATTCTACCGGGGGGTCCGGGTCGGACCCAATGCTGTCAATTGAAGCCTCTTCACCCTGACGTGGAGGCTCTACGCGCCATTGCGGCGAGTCCCGGATCGCGGGGTCCGGGACAGGCGCCGGAATCCAGTTTCTTCAACTCCCCTGGACCCCCGGCTTTTCCACCCTCCGTAGCGGAACTCCTGCGGAGGACGGGTGCCGGGGTGACAGCGTGGTAAACGAAGATTTCCCTTGAGTCAACGGCCTTGGGCCCAACCCGAGCCCAAAAGGGCGACAGAGAAGCGGGCGCGATAGGCGGTCGGCTCCGCGCCCTTGTCAGGGCCTCTCCGATGGTTGTCGCTTGAGGGCTTGAGTGCGCTTCTGCTTTTCGTACGACGTCACTTCTCGAAAAGCCATAATCTTGCGACCTCTGTATCGTTCATAGTCTTGAATAAATTCTCGCGTCTCATTGTATGGACCGGCTATATGCCCGGGCCGTTTGGAGTCAGCGAAAAAGTAGTTCTTGCCATGGCGCTTGAAAGTCACCAGCCAATGCAACCGCAGCGTGTTCCCGGTGATCTGTATGGGATCGAACTCAATCATCAAGTACTTCGGATCGCTCGTCGGATCGATGCGCTTGAGCGTCTCAACGCCAAAGCGCGACAGGTCGATGCACACACCGGTCTTCTTGTTGAACAATTCAGAGGGGTGATAAATCGAGGAGCGCTCATTCTTATTTCTCCGGATCTCGGATAGCTGCACCGCTCGCTCCATGTCGTATGAGAAATTAGCGGCGATCCACGCACTGATGTCTTCCGGGCTTTGCCAGCTTTGTAAGGAGTGCTCGTAGGAGTCTGCAGCCTTGAAGAGCGCGGTTGAATCGCGTGCCTGTTCAGGCGCATCTGAGGAAGACTCTGCAGGATGAAGCGCGTTGGCATAGCCAGCCAGCAGGAGAAGCATAAACAGAATGAGCTTCTTGACCATTCGTTGATCCTTGGATGCTCTAACAGGCCGGTCAGGGGAGGCGCCGCTTTTTTGCCGTCCAGTGCAGCAGCAAGGTTGAACTGAGCCGCTGAAGCGGCTTCCTGGCTCGTCCCAGGACACGGCATTGCAAGTCCTTCAACAAGGGCCTCACGATCTTTATTGTTGCGGCTTATTCTCCTGCGCTCAATTCCCGAATTATGAATGGTCTCATCATAGTATTGACATTCATTGCCTCCCCGTTTTTGTAGGAGCCCCTCCCCAGGGCGGGACGACAGAATCGCGACCGGCCCTTCGAGAGCCTCAGGGTCCTGAGCAGCGTCGAAGGAGAGGTCGCTCCTACACAGAGATGACATGTCGGCAAAAACGGAGCGTCAATACTATTTCGAGACGGTTAATAAGACGCGGCGCAGAACGGCGTCAGCACCGATTTATTCTGTTCTTGGTATGTCATGGTTGTATTCTCAACCACAGACAAAGTAGCTTACACTAATAGAAACCTTCTCCCTGCCACACTGGTTTTGCTCTATTGGGCACGATTTGCAATTTCCTTGTATCGAAAGCAGTCCGTCGTATGGTCGTTTACCATGCCCACCGCTTGCATAAACGCATAGCAGATGGTGGATCCCACAAAGCTTAGACCCCGCTTCTTCAGGTCCTGGCTCATTCGATCCGACTCCTTCGTCTTGGCCGGAACATCTGCCATGCGTTTCCAGGCGTTCTGTCTGGGGACGCCGTCAACGTAGCGCCAGAGAAACGCATCGAGGGATCCGTACTCCTCCCGGATATCCAAAACGCCTCGCGCGTTCTTGATCGCCGATTCGATCTTGAGCCGATTCCGCACGATGCCGGGGTCAGTCAGCAGGCGTGCGACGTCGCGTTCCGAGTAGCCGGCTATGCGCTCAGAGTCGAAGCCGTCAAACGCCTTTCTGTAGTTTTGTCGCTTCTTCAAGATGGTGAGCCAACTCAGGCCGGCCTGTGCGCCTTCCAGTGTGAGGAATTCAAGAAGGCGCCGGTCGTCATGGACAGGAACTCCCCATTCTTCATCATGGTATGCAACGTAGAGGGGATCGTTGCCGCACCATCCGCATCGCTTTTTCATGTTCTGCTCATGCCCAACATTGAAGTCGGAGGCAGCCGGGGCGTTCAACGACATCAATGCTCATAGTGCTGATGGAGTAAATCGAGGGTACCGGCTGGCGCATCGGTAGCCCTGCGCCTCAAACACGCGCCGCTAGGTCGCCCAATACCATGGCCCACCCCACATTCCGTGAATCATGAAAATCGTATCAGCCACTTTGCACCCTGCCGACGTCACGAAAAGTTCACCGGGAGGCCCTTTTTTTGGCCGATCCGGTGGAACGCCTTGTTCGGGCCGTCGATTTCTCTGCCAGATCGATCAGAGACCGAAGAGCCTTATTGACGGCTTCATCGGTAGAAAACACTCTTGCCACATCAGGGCTCAGAAGCACAAGATTGGTTCCTTTGCGATACTCTTCAAAGTACTTACCACGGACTCCCACACCCAGGTCTTCCCGTTTATACTCCGGACGGAGTGCGTCTGAAACCTTAGCCTTCCTCATAGATCACCCTTTCTTTACGGCCCAATGGACGCGCGCTTATTATTCTTGTTCGATCCTCACGTTGCGTATGAGAGACAACAATGAGACGCTTCTGTAACGATAAGCCAAAAGTCAATTGCCTTTCTTCACCCTCTGAATGATCGGGATCTTGAAACGTAATTGCCAGAGCGTCCCCGAAAACCGTGGCAGCCTCTTGGAACGAAACTCCGTGTTTCTTGAGGTTTGCCGCAGCCTTCTTGGGGTCCCATTCAAATCTCATAGGTAGCCTCTCCCTCGACGATTATACCAGAACTGGTTTGGCGGAATAATTAGAATTAATTGCGGCTATGCTGAGGCCGGCTAAAAAACAATCATCGATCCCTCGGCTCTGCGGGACAAATTCCACGAGCTATTCAATCACCGTTCCTTTGCCGGTCTTCTGATACTCAAGCTCGACATGGTTGACGAACGCGATCCTCCCCTGGGAATTGGCTACATATCCATGGGAGGCGCACCAAGCCGGAAATGTTTCCGGATCAATATCTGCGCGAATAGCAATATTGCCACTTCCCTTAATTAATTCGCATTGCCTATCGACAAGAGCTTTCCAGTCTTTAAAACCGGCGGGCATATTTTCGGGATCGGTAAAGATCGCCAGCGCCCTGCGGTAAGCAGCCTCATCTTTATACCAAGCGATTCCTATGACATCTTTCATTTTGATAGTTCCTTTTCTTCCTATCTCATTTTCGTACTTCTTTATACCAGCCTTCCTGCGGCATTGAATCAAAGCACGTCGGCTTCGGGTTTATCCAGTTGCCTTCCGGCGTAACGTGCCATTTTGTATAAAAATCCATTGGCGCGGCGGTTTTGTCTATTATGCTTTTTTGCTTCATTCTTGAAAAAGTCTACGCTGGTTTTACTCAGAGCGATAGTGACTTTAAGGGTTTCATCCTTTAAAATGAGCTCTTCAGGTGGGAGCATCCCGCTCAAGATCAGATCGCATTTCCATTGGTTTAGGATAGGACGGTTTCAGATAGGTGTCAATATACTGATACGGCTATTTATATGGCTTTGGTGCCAACGAGTGATTGTAAAGCTTCTGGATAAATCCAAGAGTAGAGGGCATCATCTAATTCGAAGGCGACGCCAAGTTCCTCCGGAACAAAAGGGTGCATGGCCCTGTGCAAGGCTCGACCCGCGAGTAAATTGACGCCGGCCCGTTTGAGTTTTCTGGCGCTCGACCCGCACAGCACAAAGCGAAGTCGCTTGCCCTCAATGAACCGGTGCACCTCGTTCAGGAGGTTCGGGAGTCGCTGCACCCCGTCGACGATCACCCACTTTTTGGGCGCAACGGCGCGCAATTCATCCGCAAAAGAACCCGGATTCACCATGAGGCGCTGATAGGTTGCCTCAGAGAGGAGGTCGATCACCTGGGCATCGGGAAAGGCGGCTTTGAGCCACATGGTTTTTCCCGAGCCGCGAGGGCCCAAAAGGAAGAAGCTCTGTTTCGGAGGTTTGAGCAATCGCTCGATCATATTTGAAAATCATGTCGTCAATTTTCTATGTAAATTGGCGACATGGTAAGCGGTTGGCACCAGAATGTCAAATGAATTGCCGGTCTTGAGGGGATTTAAGAGAATACGGTCCGAAGTGCTGGTCGGGGGCATGCTCGCTGGGGTTTTCTGTATGGCTGAAATTTCAGGGAAATCGCTATAGAACGAAGCGGAAAGCGACTCACGGAGAGCCTTACCATGAAAACTGTGAAGAGGAAATCCCTCGATCCTAAAGAAGAACTGGCTCTTGATAAAGCTGTGCAGACGGTAAAGAGTAGATTCGCTGTCGAGCAGATTATTCTTTTCGGTTCGAAGGCGCACGGTGATCATGATGCTTTTTCTGACCTTGACCTGTTATTGGTCACCACGGAGCCTTTGCAGTGTAAAGCCGAAAAGGCGATTGTGGAAATGCTGTTCGACATTGGGATGACCTATGACGTGATTTTCAGTTCTTTGTTTGTCTCAAAGGCGGAGTGGAATGGCGGTATATTCGTGCAGTTTCCAGTCTATGCGGAAATCCTCCGAGATGGGGCAGTCATAGAGTGAGTGAGCGAGAAATCGGAAACCCACCCACGAGGAGAAACCCCCATGCCCACCGACAAACTCACCGATCCCAAAGTCCGGCAAGCCAAGGCGGCGGATAAACCCTATAAGCTTTTTGACGGCGCCGGCCTTTTTCTGCTGGTGCAGCCCGGCGGGTCGAAGCTCTGGCGACTGAAGTACCGCTTCGGCGGGAAGGAAAAGCTTCTTGCCATCGGGAGTTACGAGAAGTGCGTTTCGCTGAAGAAGGCCAGGGAGGAGCGCGACAAGGCCCGGGATCAGTTGGTGGAGGGCATTGGCCCGGGCGCGGCAAAAAAAAAGGAGAAGCACGCGGAGCAGGAGCAGTCTGAGAATACTTTCCGGGCAATTGCTCTGAATTGGGCCGAGACTTAAGGCGCCCGCTGGACGGTATCACACCGTGACTGGGTGGTGGACTCCCTGGAGGCGGACGTCTTCCCCGCTCTGGGCGACCTGGCGATAAAGTAGATCACCCCGCCGATGGTCCTGGAGGTCATCCGGGCGGTGGAGTCCCGGGGTGCCCTCGATGTCGCGTCCCGGGTCCTGCAGCGGATCAGCGCCGTTTTCCGCTACGCCATCCAGACCGGCCGGGCGACCTACAACCCGGCGGCGGATATGAAGGGGGTCCTGAAGACCCGCAATGTGGAGCACCGTTCCGCGATGTCCAGGGCTGAGCTGCCGGACTTCCTGAAGAAGCTCGGATCCTATTCCGGCGATCCTGTCACGAAGTTGGCCTTGAGGCTCATCGTAGTGACTTTCGTCCGGACCGGTGAGCTGCGTGGCGCCACCTGGGAGGAATTCGACGTAGGTCAGGGAGAGTGGCGCATCCCGGCAGAGCGTATGAAAATGCTTTCGGCCCACATCGTTCCCTTGCCGCCCTCGAAGAACTCAGGCCTCTGACTGGCCAATCCGATTTACTCTTCCCATCCCAGCGAGACCAAAGAAAGCCCATCTTCGAAAATACCCTTCTTTACGCCCTCTACCGCCTTGGCTACCACAAGCGCGCCACGGTGCAAGGTTTCCGGGCACTCGCAAGCACGATCCTCAACGAAACCGGCTTCCGGCAGGATGTAATAGAGAGCCAGCTCGCCTATGCCGAGCGGAACAAGGTCCGCACAGCCTACCACAGGTCTGAATACTTGAAGGAGCGCCGAAAGATGATGAACTGGTGGGGAACCTACATCGAATCCACGGCCAAGGATCAGAAAGTTGTTCCCCTGCGGAGGAGGCCGGCATGAACAAAAGAAAGCGTCTTCGGCAGCGGCAGAGGATCGGCTGGACTGCATGACCAGACATGTCTCAGGAATTTTCGCCCGATCCAGTGGATCTTCCACGCTTTCCGATACACCTAACACCACAGTCCATAAGTGGAGGTCTCCTATCCTTCACGAGTAAGAAGAAGGGATCACCGGTTAGTAGAAAGGCTCAAAATCCTTGACATAGCTCCCGGTGGAGGGTAAAAAGTATTCTGCTTTTGAGGATTTGGCACCCGTCAATGCATTTTCATGATCGGATGTTTTATATGAGACTCTAACCTCCCATGGAGGGACTGCCCATGAGGAATCGAACCCCATTTCTCTTTTTAGAGAGGTGGGGTTTTGTTTCTATGACGATTCCGGGAATCTCCCGGGTGACGGTAAGGTCGCTTGAAGGGCAGCGGAGATGAGAGATTTCCGAGATGAGTGAGGACAAGCGACAGAAAACCCATTTAGGCCATAGAGATCGCCTGAGGCAAAGATTCTTAAAAGGTGGCCGACGTGCCTTCCCGGACTATGAGTTTCTGGAATTGCTGCTCACCTACGTCATCCCGCGAAGAGACACCAAACCCATTGCCAAGGAGTTGCTTCGGAAGCACAGGTCATTCAATTCTGTCCTGAGTCAGACCAGGGATAGATTAGAAGCGGTAAAAGGGATGGGCAAAGAGGCTTCCACCTTCATCTTGGTCATCCGGGCTTGCATCGAAAGATATCTGGAACAAAGTGTAGAAAAGAGAAGGAGTATCTCCTCTCCTCGGGAAGTTATGCAGTTTGTGCGTGCACAGCTCGGCGGAAAACAACGGGAATGCCTGATGGCCTTATACCTGAGCGACGGCAAAAGACTGTTGCATCATGCCATCATCACAGAAGGCACTGTGAACAGGACAGCCTTCTATCCGCGGGAAATCATCCGCCAAGGGCTGGTCCATAATGCCACAGGTGTTATCATTGTCCATAACCATCCGGAAGGTGAGCCGGTTCCTTCGGACCAAGACCTGCAAATGACGAGAAAGCTTGAGCAGATCGCCGAGCCTCTGTCCATTGATATCCTTGACCATATCATCGTAACACCGTTGCAGGCATACAGCATCAAATCGGGTAAGCTGTTGTGAATGCCTTTGCAGAACTGAAAGACTTATGCCCTGGACTTGCCATACCGGGGCTTAGGATTCAGGAGACGCTCAAGGAAGCGCCATGTGCTGCCCTGGAGCAATTCCGACGCTTGGGTGAGCAATTTGTCCGTTGCATCCTGGCATTCGAGGGGCTTGAGGAATCGAAAGGTGCGAACCAAATAGCCAGGCTCAACACGCTCAGCAATCGAGGCTTTCTGCCTGCAATCCTACTGCCTTTCTTTCATGTCCTTGAGTCTGCGGGCAACATTGGGAATGTGCCCCCCGAAGCCATCCAAATGCGGGCGTCTCTCGTGGGAGGTCTTGCGGAGCGTTTGGCGACCTGGTTTCTTCGATCATACGGCCCCCACTTTCCTCTTCCTGTGAAGACCACGACGTCTCCCGATTCTGTCTTCAGCACGATACGCATAAGCCCACCGTCAGATGCCATCCGGCGCACCGCCCGGAAAGCAGCAGCCAGCCGTGCCGGCAAAATGAAGCTCAGCGAAGAAGAAACCAGGGTCGTCATCGATTTCCAACTCCGGGCTGCGGGCTGGCAGGGCGACACAACGGCCTTGCGTCACTCGCTCGGCGCGCGGCCCGAAAAGGGCATTAACAAGGCCATTGCAGAGTGGCCGACCGACACCGGCCCTGCGGATTATGCGTTGTTTGCGGGGTTGGCCTTTATTGGTGTGGTTGAGGCCAAGAAGATGGGAAAGGATGTCATTTCAGACATCACCCAAGGCAAACGTTATGCCAAGGGGGCATACCTCGACGCGCAGGCCCGGTTCATCGGAGACCCATGGGGGGAATACCGTGTCCCCTTCCTCTTCTCCACAAATGCCCGCCCTTATTATGACCAGTTCAAGGAGAAATCCGGCATTTGGTTCCTGGACGTGCGTTCACCGAACAACCACCCTCGTCCCCTCCAGGGCTGGTATTCGCCTGATGAGCTGGTTGCCCTGTTCCGCCAGGACATTCCAGGTGCCCAGAAAAAGCTTTCCAAAGAGCCGATGGATTATCTGAAGTTGAGAGACTACCAGGAAAAGGCGATCCGGAAAGTCGAGGCTGCCCTCAACCAGGGACGGGACCGCCTCCTCGTCGCCATGGCAACCGGAACCGGGAAGACCCTTCTGGCCATTGGGCTCATTTATCGCCTGATCATGACAGGCCGATTCCGGCGCATCTTATTTGTGGTGGATCGCACATCCCTTGGGGAACAGGCCGGTGATAAGTTCAGGGAAACCCGGCTGAAGGATCTCAAGACATTTGATCAGATCTACGACCTCAAAGAGGTGGATGACACAGCCATTGAAGAAACCACCAAGGTTCACATCGCCACGGTTCAAGGCTTAATGCATGCGATCATGTATCCCACCGAGGCACGCGGGGTTCCAAGCGTTGGACAATACGATTGCTTGATCGTGGATGAGGCCCATCGAGGCTACACATTGGACCGTGAACTCGGCGAGGAAGAACTCCTCTACCGGGATCAAAATGACTATCTGAGCAAGTATCGCAGGGTTATCGACTACTTCGACGCGGTCAAAATTGGCCTGACTGCCACCCCGGCACCTCACACGGTTGAAATCTTCGGCAAGCCTGTCTTTACTTACACCTATCGTGAGGCCGTGATTGACGGCTGGCTGATGGACCATGAACCACCCCATCAACTGGTTACCCGCCTTGCCAAACAAGGCATCAAGTGGGAGAAAGGCGACACCATCCCGGTCTTGGACCCGCACACGGGGGAGGTCACCAACATCGAGGATATCCCTGATGAGGTTAAGCTTGAAATCGACCACTTCAATAAGCTTGTCCTGACCGAGAATTTCAACCGGACCGTAGCACGCGAGTTGGTCAAATACCTCAATTCGGATGGAGAGGAAAAGACCCTGGTCTTTGCCGCCAACGACGACCATGCCGACACGGTTGTCAGGGTCCTGAAAGAAGCCTTTGAGGAAGCGGGCGTTCCAGTCTCCGATGAGGCTATCGAGAAAATCACCGGTTCCGTGGACAAGCCTGAAAGCGCCATCCGCAAGTTAAAGAACGAACGCCTTCCCAATATTGCGGTCACGGTGGATTTGCTCACTACCGGTATCGACGTCCCTGAAATCTGTAACCTGGTGTTTATCCGGCGCGTTCGATCTCGTATCCTGTTTGAGCAGATGCTCGGGCGCGCCACGCGGCGCTGCGATCGGATCAAGAAGGATCACTTCGACATCTTCGATGCCATTGCCCTTTACGAAGCACTGGAGCCCGTCTCCAACATGAAGGCGGTTGCCCCGGATGCCGAAACAGCCCTGGGGCAATTGCTGGCCGCCTTGGAGGATATGGCGGCGGACAATGCCGGGCAAGAGGTGCAAAGAGCCCAGATTGAACAGCTTCTGGCCAAGCTGCGGCGCATCCTTCGCCGACTGGATGAGGATGCCCTGGCAGATTGGAAGGCCATCTCCGGCGGGGAGACCCTTCAGGAGTTCATCAACTCCCTCAACGCAGCAGAACCCGATGAAAGCAGGAAAAAGCTTGTCGCCAAACGCGAAGCCATAGCTTTTCTGGATGAGAACCGGAGCCGACCCAGGAAGCAGCTCATTTCAGAGCATGAGGACGAACTCGAATCCCACACCCGTGGTTATGGCGATGCTAAGAAACCTGAGGACTATCTCAATGCATTCCGGGAGTTTATCAGCAAGAATATGAACAAGATGCCGGCCCTCGCCATCGTCTGTCAACGGCCTCGTGAACTCACCCGCAAGGCATTAAAGGAGTTGAAACTTGCCCTGGATCGGGCGGGTTTCACGGAAAAGAACTTGCAGGTCGCATGGAAGGACTGGAAGAATGAAAAGATTGCTGCGGACATCATTTCCTTCATTCGGCGCCAGGCCCTGGGCGACCCGCTTGTGAGCCACGAGGACCGCATCCGCAATGCCATGACCCGCATCTATGCGATGCGGGAGTGGACCGCCATCCAGCGCCAGTGGCTGGAGCGGATTGAAAAACAGCTCATTGCTGAAACCGTGCTCGATCGTGAGGACTTTGAACGAGGGGCCTTCGCAGCTCACGGCGGCTTCAACCGGTTGAACAAGATCTTCCAGGGCAACTTCCAGCAGGTCCTGGAAGCCATTAACGAAAACCTCTACCCTGAAGAAAGAAAGATCGCATGACCACTGCTGAAATTGTCCAGAAGCTCTGGAATCTGTGTAACGTGCTGCGCGACGACGGCATCACCTACCATCAGTACGTCACGGAACTGACCTATATCCTTTTCCTTAAGATGGCCAAGGAGACCGGCGCGGAGAAGAAGATCCCCAAAGGCTTTCGGTGGGATGATCTGATCGCCAAAGACGGCACGGAAATGCACAATTTCTACCGCCAGCTCCTGCTGAAGCTTGGGACCGAAGGCAAGAACCGGGTGCAGCAGATCTATGTGAACGCGCACACCAATATCGACGAGCCCAAGAATCTCAAGAAGATCGTCAGCGACATCGATAAACTCGACTGGTTCAGTGCCAGGGAAGAGGGGCTGGGGAATCTTTACGAAGGGCTGCTGGAGAAGAACGCCAATGAGAAGAAATCCGGCGCCGGCCAGTACTTCACGCCTCGCCCCCTGATCAATGCCATGGTGCAGGTAGTCCAGCCTCAACTGGGGGAGCGTTGCGGGGACCCGGCCTGTGGCACCTTCGGCTTTATGATCGCCGCGGACCAGTATCTCAAAGCAAGGCACGACGATTACTTTGCTGAAGGCGTTGCCTCAGAGCAGCAGGATTTCCAGCGCACCCAGGCATTCACGGGCATTGAGCTGGTGCCGGACACCCACCGCCTCGCCTTGATGAACGCAATGCTCCACGGGATCGAAGGGGAGATCAGGCAAGCTGATGCATTGTCAACCGATGGCAAGGTGTTCAGGGACTACGACGTGGTTCTCACCAACCCGCCTTTCGGCACAAAGAGAGGCGGGGAGCGTCCGACCAGGGATGACCTGACCTATCCCACCTCCAACAAACAGCTCAACTTCCTCCAGGCCATCTACCGTTCGCTCAGAACGACCGGCAAGGCCCGTGCAGCGGTCGTCCTGCCGGACAATGTGCTCTTTGCAGAGGGTGACGGCCAGAAGATCCGTGCAGACCTCATGGACAAGTGCGATCTGCACACCATCCTGCGCCTGCCCACCGGCATCTTCTATGCCCAGGGCGTGAAGACCAATGTGCTCTTTTTCACGCGGGGGCAGAAGGACAAAGGAAACACCAAGGAAGTCTGGGTCTATGATCTCCGTACCAACATGCCGAGTTTCGGCAAGCGCAATCCCCTGGCCCTGGACCACTTCAAGGAATTTATCAATGCCTTCGGAAAGGACCCTTACGGGAAAGGCAAGCGTAAGGATCGAGGCGAAACCGGCCGCTTCCGCCCCTTCACCCGCGAACAGATTGCCAAGCGGAACAATTCTCTGGACATATCCTGGCTTCAGGACGACAGCGTCCGCCGAGGGGATGACCTCCTCGACCCGGCGGACATTGCCGACGAAATCCTGGTCCGGCTTAGCATTGCTACGGAAGAAATGCAGGAACTGGCAAGACTCCTGGGAGAAAAGGGTTGACCCATGGCAAGAAACCTTTCCATACCGCCTGACTATGCCAAGACCCTTGAGGAAATCAAGAAGAGGGTAAGAGCGGCCCAGTACGATGCCCTGAAGGCCGTCAATCGGGAACAGATAGCGCTTTACTGGGACATCGGCGGCATCATCGTTGCCCGACAGCAACAAGCAAGCTGGGGCAGGTCTGTGGTGGAACGGCTGGCTGCAGACCTGCGGCAAGAATTCCCCGGGTCTCCGGTTTCTCTGCTTCAAATCTGTGGCGCATGCGCAGCTTCTTCCTGAACTATTCCGGAAACGAAAAACTCGCACCAATGGTGCGAGAAATTGGATGGACCCACAACATTCTCATCATGGAGAGATGCCGTGATGAGAGACAGCGGGAGTTCTACATCCGGATGACCGGCAGGTTCGGGTGGACCAAGGATGTCCTCGCGCTTCGGATCGAGGACCAAACCTATGAAAAGACCTTGTTGGGACAGACCAACTTCGATAAGACCCTGCCTGAACCGGTCAAAAACCAGGCCAAGCTGGCGGTTAGGGATGAGTACACCTTTGAGTTCCTTGAACTTGGCGAGGAGCATAGCGAGCGGGAGCTCGAACGAGCGATCATTGCCAGGATCGAAAAGTTTCTGCGCGAGATGGGCGGCATGTTTGCATTCATGGGCAGCCAGTATCGACTTGAGATCGAGGGCGACGAGTTCTTTATCGATCTATTGCTCTACCACCGCATCCTGAAATGCCTCGTGGCGGTCGAACTGAAGATCACCGAGTTCAAGCCGGAATACGTGGGGAAAATGCAGTTTTACCTGGCGGCCCTGGACGACCGGGTGAGGCTGCCGGATGAAAACCCCTCCATTGGCATGATCCTCTGCCGCTCCAAGAAGCGAGCGGTCGTGGAGTATGCCTTGCGCGAAAGCAACAAACCTATCGGCGTTGCCGCCTACCGTATCGTTCGCCGCCTCCCGGCCGAGCTGAAAGGCAAACTCCCCGAACCGGCCCAGATCCAACGTCTGCTGGAAGCGGTTGAACTACCTAAGGAAGGCGAGAATTCGAAATGACCAGGCTGGAAAGAGGAGATTTGAATCTCGGAGGCTACCCTTTAGGTACTGCACTGCCAAAAGGTTGGGTGATATTATCGGTAGGGGAGATAACTGAAGATATTCGACCAGGCTTCGCATCTGGTGAACACAATAAGAAAGGTGAAGGGATACCTCACCTTCGTCCGATGAATATCAACTCCGAAGGCCGCATCGACCTTTCTCAGGTCCGATATGTAGACCCTAAAACAAGCTCTCTTCGCCTTCGTAAAGGAGATATCCTCTTCAACAACACAAACAGTCCAGTCTGGGTAGGAAAGACTGCCTTGATCAAAGAAGACATTGAGTTTGCCTTTTCCAACCACATGACTCGGATACGAGTGATGCCCCAGGTTGCCAACAGTGACTTTGTTGCTCGACAATTGCATTTCCTCGCGACCTCGGGATACTTCCAGCTTCACTGTAAGAAGCACGTCAATCAAGCAAGCTTCGCGAGCGGTGCTCTGGAAGGAACAGTCCCTTTACTGCTTCCACCATACATGGAGCAGCAGCGAATAGTTCATAAAGTGAATGACTTGCAGATGTTTACGAGGCGAGCCCGAGAGGCGCTGGAGCCCATCCCCGATCTGCTTGACCAGCTACGCCAATCCGTTCTGGCGGCAGCCTTCCGAGGTGATCTAACCAAAAGGTGGCGGGAAGAACATCCCAATGCGGAGCCAGCCTCCGAACTGCTGAAGCGTATCCGGCTTGAGCGCCGCAAGCGCTGGGAGAAGGCTGAGCTGGATAAGCTCAAGGCGAAGGGTCTCACCGGGGAAAAGCTCGATTCTGAATTCGCTAAACGACGAAAGCAGTACAAGGAACCTGGTCCTGTGGATACATCAGATTTACCTCGGCTTCCTGACGGTTGGTGCTGGGCGCCAACTGAAACTATAGCTGAATGTGCACTTGGAAAAATGCTTGATCGCCAGAAGCACACGAAAGGTCAAAGGCTTCCTTATCTCAGGAACATCAATATACGGTGGGGCCAAGTCGATACGAATAACTTGCTTGAGATGTATTTCAAAGAGAATGAGATTGATAGATACAGCGTCAGGAAGGGCGATGTTATTGTCTGCGAAGGCGGTGAACCTGGGAGAGCCGCAGTATGGGAAGAGACCGATGTGGCACTATATCAGAAAGCACTTCATCGAGTTCAGCCTTTCCAAGGAATTCTGCCATGGTGGATGGTCTACCATTTGCGGCATGATGCGATACGCGGGAGCCTATCAAACTTCTTTACAGGAACAACCATCAAGCACTTTACTGGAAGGTCTCTTGCGCGGTATCCCATCGCTGTCCCGCCAACCGAAGAGCAAAGTGAAATAGTCGAACAAATAACAAGTTCTTTTGCTAAGATAGAAAGAATGTTGCGGGGTATCAAACATACACTTTTGCAGTTGTCACAATTCGAAGATGCGATCCTCAGCAAAGCCTTCCATGGTGAACTGGTTCCGCAAGATCCAAACGATGAACCTGCTTTGGTGCTGCTTGACCGGATTCGGGCGGTAAAAGCAAGGATAACTTTGGAAGAAAGACCCAAAGTCAAGGGAAAGGGTAAAATGATGAAACGCAAAGTGGGCAAACCAAACCTTATTCCCACTGTGTCACGGCACCCAGGTAGCAACGAGAAACGCTCGGCACCTCGTACAGGACGAAATCCATCTCCTCCTGGACCCAACGCGTGAGGGCGATCCTGAGCATCTCTCCTTTAATGAGGAAGGCAGAGCGACACCCATGCCTGGCCTAGAGGGATGGCCTAAGCAACGTGCGGAGGAATCCATCAAGCGGTACAAGCTAGATGATTATGAGCCACTCCGTGAAGCAAGGCAAAAGCATTGGCAGAAGTGCCGTGAAAGAATTGAACAAGCGGACAAAGCCTTGAAAGCCAATCCTCCTTCGGCCACGAACCAGGAAAGACTACGGGCCGCCTTCAAAGATTTGCGCGAAATGCTTGATCCCCGCGAGGCATTTACAGCAGTCGTAAAGGAATGCCTCAATGCCAGCGGGCATCGATGGGCTCAGCGAATAGCAAATGAAGGATGAAAGAAGCATCTCGATAGGACCGATATCCAATTCCGCAGGACCATTTTGATGAATCATGACAATTCATTGGCATGTCATCGCTGTTTCAGTGCCCCTTTCCTGACTGGCTATATCCCATAAGAAGGGAGGCGTGGTTGATGTGACCGGTGTGGTGGCAGGAATGTCCATGCCTTCGCGTTTTATGACCAAGGCGACATATTCAGAGAAGCCATGAAGATTTATGAGCCGGGCGATTGGGACGACGAGTCAATGTCATTGCTCCTTCAAGATGAATGGCAGGTGTTCAGCAATTAATTGAGAGTACCAGCCCCCCACCTTAAACAGTGACCTGAGAGAGGGGAGCTAGGACAATGAAAAAGCACAGCCCAGCCAATGAACGGATCAAGCGCAAGTACTTCGCTTTTATCATGGAGGCCAAGCGTCACAGCGAGCCGACGGTAGATGCTGCAGCGAAGGCTTTGAGTCGCTTCGAGGTCTATACCGGGTATCGCGATTTCAAGGCATTTCACATCCAGCAGGCCATTGCCTTCAAGAGGCACCTTGCCGAGCAGAAAGCGCAGCAGTCGGGGGAGAAGCTGAGCAAAGCAACCCTCCATGCGAGCCTCACCCAAATCAAACGCTTCTTTCAGTGGCTGGCATGGCAAACAGGCTACAAGTCCCGGATCCAGTATGCCGATGCCGAGTATTTCAATCTGTCCGACGAGGACACCCGGATCGCCAGCGCAAAACGGCAACAAAAGGCTCATGCCCTGGAACAAATAAAGTATGTCATCAACAAAATGCCGTCCTTTACCGAAATAGACCGCCGCAATCGGGCTCTGTTAGCCCTCACGCTGCTAACCGGGGCGAGGGACAGCGCCATTGCTTCCCTGAAGCTGAAACATGTCGATCTGACTGCCAGTTGTGTCAACCAGGATGCCCGCGAGGTAAAGACGAAATTCAGCAAGACTTTCAGCACATTCTTGTTTCCGGTGGGAGAGGAAGTGCGGGAGATCGTGAGGGAGTGGGTGTGCTATCTCCGGGATGAGAAGCTATGGGGCAACGACGATACGCTGTTCCCGGCGACGCGAGTAGAACCAGGCCCTGATAAAGAGTTTGTAGTGACAGGGCTCTCACGGGAGCACTGGAGTAGTGCCGCACCCATCCGGAAGATCTTTCGTGAAGCTTTTCTCAGTGCCGGCCTACCATATTTTAATCCCCACAGCTTCAGAAATACCCTTGTCCAACTCGGTCAGAAGGTCTGCAAGACCCCCGAACAGTTCAGGGCGTGGAGCCAGAACCTCGGACATGAGAAAGTTTTGACGACCTTCTTGAGCTATGGCGAAGTTGCGTGCCAGCGTCAGGGGGAAATCATCCGCGATTTGGCGACGCCTCAAAAACCCGTGCCATCCGACGCCGACGAAATAGCCGAGGCAGTTTACAAAAAGCTCCGTTTGCCTGGGGTGGAAGTGTAAGAAAGAAGCAAAAAGCGGGCATGAACGCTGGATTTTGAGACCGATTCAAGGTGTGTCATAAGCCTCTGCTTTTCTTGCCAATCCTTTGTTTTTATTTTAATTTTTTCGGGTTGAATTCCCCGCCGCTTGTGGCGGGGAGCTTCATTAACATAGCGTTTTAAAGTTGCCTAAGATGGTAGGAATTCGCGTCGGTTTACCTTCTAATGGTTACAATTTGGTTACATTATAAAATCGACACACGTCCTCTTTTGCTTCCTAACGCAAAAAATCCGCAGGTCGCAGATTTAAGCACATCCTTATTCAGAAATATCCTGAAGGTTTATCAAGGGGGTCAAGGAGGGGTTGTTTTGTAGAAATTCAACAAGGGCGAAGAAGAAGGCTTCACATGCAGGAGATCGTTTTCGATCTTCGCGTTCCACCCACATCAATTTGCGTTCCAGAGGAGGAGAAATACGGATAAATTTGCATTGTTTATATAACTTCTTAAACTGGACAAAAGAAACTAATGGAGCCAGAGCTGCACCAAACCCTGAACAAGCGAGGACCATGGTAACTTCGTAGTTGTGAACAACTAGGTGAGGCTCAAGCTGAACATTGTGTTGGGCCATCGTGGACATAACGAAATCCCTGTAGTAGCCGCGATTCAGGGTTGGGATTATCAATGGAAACCTACAGAGCTCAGAAGCCTGCACCTCCGCCAGGCTATACCATGGATGTCCTGGCGAGACTACAATGCCGAACTTTTCGATATACAACGGATACCCTCGTAAGCGCGGATGAGATAAAGGAGCAACAACTATGCCAGCCTCTACTTGATGCCCCAAAACCCACTCATTAACCGTCTCTGTGAGTGCCTCTTCAACAATAAGTTCCGACGCTTCATTGTTTCGAAGATAGATTGGAAGGAAATCCCTCATGATGTAACGCAGACATGTAGGAAAAACAGCGATTCGAAGCGTACCCCCAATAGTTTTCTTCGACTCTTTAACCTTCTGCTGAAGTTCCCACCATTCGCCGAGTATGTTCTCGGTATGCGAAAGTAACATTTTTCCAATCTCGGTAAGTCTTACACCTCGACTGAGGCGCTCAAACAGTGGGCCGCCGATCTCATCTTCAAGCCGCTTCATCTGCTTGCTCAGGGCGGGTTGGGCGATGTGAAGCTCTTGAGCAGCCTTGGTAAAGCTCTCGAGTTGGGCAACCTTTCTGAAATATTGAAGAATATACAGTTGAGTGATGAGCTTTCTCCTATTCCTTTTTAGTATGTTTTGTATGCTAATTATATATTGGAAATCACGAGGGGAAGCAACTAAAATCCGGTCTCACTGAAATCCTTTTGAGTGTGGTTAGCATTACCACTATTTCGTAAGCATTTACTTCTGAGCGTCCCGGAGGGAAGAAGAAACCCTCAATCCAGGAACAAAGTTTTCGCGTGACCTAAAGGAAGAAAGGAGATGGGCATTGAGAGAGTCAGTAAAATATAGGGTGGGAGTGGACATTGGGGGGACCTTCACAGATATAGTCCTCCTCGGAACCGATGGTTTGATCGCTACAAAAAAGGTTTCCTCCACACCGGATGATTTCGGGCGAGGAATTGTAAACGGGATTAAGGAATTGATAGCTGAAATGAACATCCAAACTGACGCACTGGAAGGCTTATTTCATGCAACAACGGTTGCGACAAATTCTATCTTAGAAGGAAAAGGTGCATTGACAGCGCTGATTACGACAAGTGGGTTTAGGGACGTTCTTGAACTCCGAAGAATCCGAATTCCCGAGCTTTACAATTTGTTCTATGAAAAACCCAAGCCGTTGGTCCCTCGCAGGCTGAGATTCGAAGTTGATGAAAGAATAGGGTCCGATGGGAAAATAATGAAAAAACTTGATATGGAATCTCTGAATCAGGTTATTCAAAGAGTTAAGAATGCCAAGATAGAGTCGGTGGCGATTTGCTTGTTGCATTCCTATGCGAACCCAGAGAATGAGCTTACAGTGACCAAAATGGTGCGCGAGGCTTTACCTGGAACCTACGTCACATGTTCCAATGAGATTCTTCCTGAAATCCGAGAATATGAGCGGACAAGCACAACCGTTATAAACGCCTATGTAGGGCCCATTGTCCACAGATACTTAAGCTCGTTGAGAAGGCAGCTCCAAGAGATTGAGGTCAATGCGCCGCTTCAAATTCTCCAATCGGGTGGTGGTGTTATGACTGCTGATTCCGCGATGGAGAAACCTGCGCACATAATTGAGTCCGGTCCGGCTGCAGGCGTCATCGCGGCCGCCTGGGCACTCGAACGTGCAGGGAAAAGAAACGCGATAACCCTGGATATGGGGGGTACAACAGCCAAATCCTCAATGATCGAAGATGGTCAATTGACGAAAACGTTTGAATACGAAGTTGGAGCGGGGATTAACATCAGCAGCAAGCTTGTAAAAGGAGGAGGTTATGCTCTGAAGCTGCCTTTTATCGATGTCTCCGAGATAGGTGCTGGCGGAGGCAGTATTGTTTCAATCGAAAATGGTCTGTTGAAAGTAGGTCCCCAGAGTGCGGGAGCGGTTCCCGGTCCTGTCTGCTATGATTTGGGGGGGGAAGAGCCTACATTTACAGATGCTATGATAACCCTCGGGTACATTAGCTCGGAACGCCTTGTGGGAGGACAATTAAGGCTGAATGCAGAAAAGGCAAAAAAAGTCTTCCAACAAAAAATAGCTGAACCAATCGGGAAGTCATTACTGGATGCCTCATTCGGCGTTTACACGCTGGCTTGCTCCACGATGGTGCGTGCAGTTAAGGCCATATCGACCTATCGAGGAAGGGATCCGAGAGATTTTGTCCTATTTGCTTTTGGCGGAAACGGTCCGATTGCCGCCTCGGAAATCGCGAGAGTCCTCCAAATAAAAACAGTAGTTGTGCCACCAAACCCTGGGGTTTTTAGTGCCTTCGGCCTTCTGTTTTCCAATGTTGAGCATGAATTCGTGCAAACATACCTTCATCGTGCGGAGACCATTTCTCCTGATGATCTCAACAAACTGTATAGGAAACTAGAGGAGCAAGCGAAATTCGTTCTGGGGAAAGAAGGTTATCAGGAAGGCCAGATTATCATTCGGAGAGGAGCTGATCTACGGTATTTCGGGCAAACCTATGAGCTTACAGTAGGGATTCCAGAAGGGATTTTGGGGAAGTCCGAGATATTGAATATCGCTGAGGCATTTCAAGAAGAACATCTCAGGACTTATGGCCATAGAGCGAAAGACGACCCGGTCGACTTTGTTAACCTTCGGGTTGTCGCTCAGGGCCTGAATCGCTGTTCAGAAGCTTTCGATTCTAAAAAGGCCGTGACTGCAGGTGATATCCATCTAAGTCCAGGAGTGGGTCGGCGTCCAGCCTATTTCGGATCATACGGATTGATTGATGCACCCGTTATCAGCAGAATGAATCTCGATAAGGGGAAAAGCAGTGGCCCCCTAATTATTGAAGAATATGATTCAACCTGTATTATCCCCCCGGGATGTCATGCCTCCCTTGATGAATATGGAAATATTATTATGGAAGTGAGGTAAATTGCATGCAACTCAAAATCGACCCTATAACATTTGAAGTTGTTAATAACGCCTTGGAATCCATCGCAGATGAAATGGCTCTGGTTCTCATGCGAAGCTCATATTCTCCGGTGGTGCGGGACAGTATGGACTATTCCACAGCATTGTGCGATCGAAATGGATTCATGGTAGCGCAAGGGCTCACCACCGCTTTGCATCTAGGTTCCTTTCCTGATGCAATGAGAATACTCGTAAAGGACTTTGGGGAGGATATGAATCCGGGGGATGTCTTCATTTCTAACGATCCTTACGGTGCGGGAGGAATGCATCTGCCCGACATATACATCACCAAGCCCATTTTCCTCAACGATGAGGTTGAAGGATATGCAATTTCGCTCGTGCATCATACCGATGTAGGGGGAATAGCGCCAGGAAGCAATTCAGCTTTTTCTAAGGAAATCTACCAAGAGGGACTGCGCATACCCCTCCTGAAATTGTTCAATGGGGGACAGCCTAATGACGCTATATTTCGAATAATCGAGAAAAATGTTCGTGTACCATCGCAAGTTATGGGAGATCTTCGCGCTCAACTGGCAGCGTGCCGTCATGCTGAAAAGGCATTTTCGCAACTTGCAGAGAAGTATGGCCGCGATTTCTTTCGCTTTTATTTGAGTGAGCTCCAGTTATACTCGGAACGAATGATGAGATCAGAGATCGAGGGGATGCCGGATGGCGAATATGAATTCACTGACTATATCGATGGATTAGGCGAGGACCCAAGGCGCATCAAGTTTCGTGTAAAAGTATCCATAAAAGGGGATACCGTGATCGTCGACTGGACGGGCAGTTCACCTCAAGTTAAGGCAGGGATCAATGCTCCCTTGCCGTTCACGCATTCTACGGCTTACTTGGCCATTAGATGTATTACTAGTAGAAATATCCCAAACAATGAGGGCTACATGAGGCCCATTCAGGTCATCGCCCCGGAGGGTACGATCATGAATCCAAGATTGCCTGCTGCGTGTGCCACCAGAGGAATTACAGGCTTTCGAATGTTGGACACTCTTTTTGGGGCTCTGGCAAAAGCTGTGCCCGAACGTGTGCCAGCGGCAGGAGAAGGAGGAGCTACTTTTCCGTCATTTGGAGGGTATCATGACTCTACACCCTTCGTTTTCACGGAATCGACTCTGGGCAATTGGGGGGGGAGGCCTGATCGAGACGGTGAAGAGGGCGTACCCAATCCCGGTGCTAATCAAAGCAATCAACCCATTGAGTTGATCGAATCTCAGCTGCCCATCCAAATCCTGAATTATGGTTTTGTGCAGGACACTGGTGGGGCCGGCAAATATCGTGGGGGCTTATCACTCGTCAGAGAGTATCGGATGTTAGCGGAGGAAACTGTCATGAGTATGCGATCCGACAGGCGATTCAATCTCCCCTACGGTCTCCATGGTGGAAAACCGGGCACTCCTTCATGGAACATAGTCAACCCGGGGCCTGCGCAGGGCATCCTTCCACCGCTTCCCGCGGAAGGAGTGATTCTTAGGGAGGGAGACATATTGCGTCATATTCAAGCAGGCGGAGGTGGATGGGGAAACCCTCTTGAGAGAGACATTCAAAAAGTCCACGAAGATGTGCTCGAAGAGAAGCTGAGTGTTGGATATGCGAAGCGGATTTATGGAGTTGTGATCGATCCAGTTAGCATGGAGTTGGATGCCGAAGCTACTGAGAAACTGAGGGCTCAAATGGCAGAGGAAAAATCAGATTAATTTGCTCGCAATCTATTCGTGGTTTAAAACAGGTGAAAGGAGGATGCTATGACCAGAATTCCTTATAGAGTTGAGACTCTTGATCGAGTCCCTTCAAGGGAAATGGGAGAGGTTATCAATTCGCTCAGAAGCAAAGGCAAAGAGGTCTTGGCACTGAAGGGCGCTCCAGACTGGGCTCCCCCTGATCATGTACTTGAGGCGGCGAGAAGGGCAGCAGGAGATCTGACACCACAACCATCAAATGGTTATCTGGAATTGAGGGAGGCGATTTCGGATACGCTCTTGCGATATGATGGTATCACAACAGACCCTGGTGCTGAGATTTTGGTTACAAATGGCGCGATGCACGCTCTTCACATTATCTTCGCGAGCCTTTTGGAACCTGGAGACGAGGTGGTCCTCCATCGCCCAGGGTTTTTCTTTCACGGTTTGCTGAGATTGGTCGGTGCCGTACCTGTGTACGCTCAAACCTCGCAGCATGACGGTTGGGCGTGGAATGCAGAAGCACTGGAGAAAGCCGTTTCTCCCAGAACCAAACTGATTGTCATCAATTCACCGGCGAATCCTACTGGGTATGTGGCTAACCAGAAAGATTTGATAGCAGTTGCTGAAATCGCCAGAAGGCATGATCTCATTGTGGTCTCGGACGAAGCGTACGATAAAATGGTATACGATGATAATAGTCACATAAGGTTCGCCTCTTTGCCAAATGTCAAAGATTTTGCCATTACTGTGTGCAGCTTCACGAAGAGCTATGCTATGCAACCTTGGAGAATGGGTTACCTACTTGGCCCTGCTGCAGTCGTCGCTCAGCTCAGAAAAGTTCTCGAATGGGATGTGCTTTCTTGCAACCATGTGGCCCAGCGAGCTGCGCAGGCAGCTTTGGAAGGCCCTCAAGATTGGGTGAAAGGAATTGCTTCTTACTATCAACAAAATCGTAATTTGATGGCTCAAGGTTTGCAGACTGCCCCAGGACTATCCTTTGTCGAACCGAAGGGAACTCCCTTTCTGTTTATAAATGTTTCGGGTTTGGGCATATCAGCTTACGAATTTTCTACGATTCTTATGCATGAATATGGCGTACCATGTGAGCCGGGGGTTCAATTTGGTTCAGAGTCGCACATCAGATTGATGTTTGGGGGGAAGAAGGAGGTGATCCGTGAGGCCGCAAAGAGGATTTCGGAGGCATCGGCGAAATTGGTCCGGGGCTGACATCAATCCAAGCTTTCTGACTATTGCTAAGATCTTTCGGATTTTGGACCTGTTCATCGTCGTGTTCGCGGGAGTCTTCACATGGATCGCTTAAATGATTGCCAGTATGGATCTGGCGGTGAACGCCGCCCTCTCCGACTAGCCCAATGCATTGATCATGATCATCCAAGTCGCCTTGGTTCTTTTCGGTATCATAATTCCTATCGTAATTACCGTTCTTGCAGCCTCCGAAATCGACCCCCCTATGCAACGGGTCATTTTCATTTACGCTCTGGCCGTCGGCCTAGGCTCCTCGCCCTTAGGTGTGAAATTCTTTCCAGCACCCAATCTGGTCAAACGGGAAGTTTATTCCGTATCCAAGCAGGTCATTGCCTTTGTTGTCGAGGACGCTGCGCGCCCCCGACAATCGCTACGGATGAACATCCGCAAGCTGCTCGGCGTTTCACGCCTCACAATCAGCGAACGCAGCAGTCAATCACTTCGGCGAGCAAGCTTGTTCCCGGTCTTGCTGCTGATCCGGAGTGATTATCATGAAACGTTATTTTTCTCATTATTCTTTCGCTTGTGCCATAGTTTTCTCTTTACCTGCCTTTGAAGGAAGGCCTTTACATCTCCTAATTGGCGTTGACAGAAATGAGAGGTGAGTTAATGAAGATCATCCGCGCCATCCGCGCAGAGGGAGAAATCGGCAAGATTACCTTGCTCCGTATTCTGCCAGGCTCCGACGTCGTGGAAAGCATCGAAATGGCCTGCAAGGAAGCAGAGATCCGTGCAGGCATCGTCGCGTCTTGCTTGGGAACCCTGCAAAAGGCCTCCCTGCTCTTCGTCGTGCCTGCCCAGAACAAGGTCGGCGCAAAATACGGGGATCCCTTGACGCTTGAAGGCCCTCTCGAGTTTTTGGGGGCGCAGGGAACCGTAGGTCAGGAAGAGGATGGTGAGATGTTCGTTCACCTTCATGGTCTCGCAAGTGACAGCCGGGGAATCGTCCACGGGGGTCACCTCGTGAAAGGTGAGTGCCCCGTTCTCATCACTTGTGAGGTCGCCATCATCCGGGTGGAAGGCGTCAGCCTCGTGCGACGAATGGACCCGGAGGTTGGATGGAAAGTCCTTTATCCAAACGGAAGGGACACGGTAATGTAAAGTGGAGAAAATGACGATGAGCCAGGGAAAACTGCGCAAGGTCGAGATGCCCGAGCTTTTGAAAAAGATGCTTCTGATCCGGGCGTTTGAAGAAAAGGCGGGCGAGCTGTTTCAGCAAAACCTGATCCCCGGATTTATCCACCTCTCCATCGGCCAGGAAGCCTCGTCGGTGGGGACCTGCTCGGTGCTTCGGCCGGATGACTATGTGGCCAGTACCCATCGAGGCCACGGCCACATGATCGCCAAGGGCGCGGACC